>Ga0169931_10000017_pt1 | contig 203964 bp, 198 predicted proteins | sample Kivu_15m_20L_FD_129675 | JGI IMG/M metagenome (GOLD analysis project Ga0169931, IMG submission 129675) | Freshwater microbial communities from Lake Kivu, Western Province, Rwanda to study Microbial Dark Matter (Phase II) - Kivu_15m_20L... | ecosystem: Environmental > Aquatic > Freshwater >...
GCCGAGGCCTTCGACGCGTTTCAGCTGGTGCGGTCTGGGGTCATCGAGCGCACCATCGCCCAGGCCGCCGCCAAGATGGCCACCGACGACCCGGCGATTGCCGACCTCATCGACCGCTTCCAGACCGCCCAGCGCGAGCGCGATGTCGCCAAGATCGAGCTCTCGCACGAGCAGTCGCTCCCCGACGACCAGCGCAGCGCCCGCGCCGAAGCCGCGCTGCAAAAGCGCATCGCCGACCTCGAAGCCAGTGCCGCCGACCTGCGCCAGCAGATCGACGCGCAGTTCCCCGACTACGCCAGTCTGGCCACGCCCAAGCCGCTGGACCTGGTCGAGGTCCGCAAGCGCCTGGGCGACCGCGAGGGGCTGGTCAGCTTCTTGATCGGCCGTGAACGTGCTTTTGTGCAGCTGATCAAGCGCAGCGGGATCTGGATCGCGCCGGTGCCGGAGAGCCGCGATTCGCTGCAGTCGGCCGTCACCGCGCTGCGCCGCGCGCTGGAGATCCAGGGGGGTTCGGTCAACGAGTTCGACATGACGCGCGCCAACGAGCTCTACGTGAGCTTGTTCGGCGGCATCGAGAAGCACCTGGCCGGGCTGGACCACCTGATCGTGGTGCCGTCGGGACCGCTGGCGAGCCTGCCCTTCGGCCTGCTGGTGTTGGCCCGCCCGCTGGACAACGACTACAGCAAAGCGCGCTGGCTGACCCAGCAGATCCCCATCTCTCATGCACCGTCGATCCACGCTTTCTACACCCTGCGTGGAGCCCGCGCCGCCCAGGCCCCGGCCAAGCCGCTGCTGGCCTTTGGCGATCCGATCCTGCTGGGCGGCGCTCCGAACAAGGGCGAGGAGAGCGCATTGGCGCAGGCCGGCCAGATGTGCCGCCCCGAAGGCCCGATGGACCGCCAGACCTTGCTGTCGATGACCCGCCTGCCCGAGACCGCCGACGAGCTGCGCAAGGTCGCACAGATCTTGCGTGCCGACAGCAGCACGGTGTTCTTGGGCGACGCCGCCAGCGAACCTGCCCTGCGCGCGCAGAAACTCGACGACTACCGTGTGCTGTATTTCGCCACCCACGGTCTGCTGCCGGGCGAACTGAAGTGCCAGGCCGAGCCCGGCTTGGTGCTGACGCCGCCAGCCGAACAAGCCAGCAAAAAGGCCAGCGACGGCCTGCTGGAAGCCAGCGAGATCGCGCAACTGCGCATCAACGCCGATCTCGTTGTGCTGTCGGCGTGCAACACCGCTGGCGGTGGCGGCAAGTTCGGCGGCGAGGCCCTGTCTGGCCTTGCCGAAGCCTTCTTCCATGCCGGTGCGCGCAGCTTGGTGGTGAGCCACTGGCAGGTGCCATCGGCCGCGACCGCGCAGCTCATGTCGGGCATGTTCGCGTTCTTGGGGCCGCAGCTGGCCACCGGCTCGGCCCCCGCGCTGCGCGATTCGCAGACCAAGCTGATCGCCAACCCCAAGACCGCGCACCCCTTCTTCTGGGCGGCGTTCGTCGTAGTCGGCGACGGCCTGGCGGCATCGACCCCGGCGACGGCATCGGCTGCAGATGCGCCAAATCCTCGAGCTGCGTCATGAATAGCCGGTGGATGAGCACTGCTGAACGTGCCGCACGCATGACACTGGCGGCGTTGGCCTGCCTGCTGCCGGCATTCGCTGCCGGAGTGGCATGGTCTGCCAATCTGGTCGTGCTCGAAGCCCGCGGTGGCGGGCTGAAAGCCGGTCAGAGCATCGATTCGGCCAAACCGCTGGCGCTGAAAGAGGGTGAACGCGTGACGGTGATCGGCCCCGATGGCAAGAGCGTGACCCTGCGCGGCCCGTTCAACGGCCCACCCATGCCTGGCGGAGCCGCCACCAGCGACCCGAAGCAGGCGCTCGCCGCCTTGGTGGCTACCCGCGACGCCCGCACCAGCAGCGTGGGTGTGATCCGTGCTGGCGCCGACGCTGCACCCCTGCCCGAGCCTTGGCTGCTCGACATGAGCCGCCCGGGTCCACGCTGCCTGCTGGACGGCCAGCCGCCGGTGTGGTGGCGCCCGGATGCAGACGCCGCTGGCGAATTTACGGTATTCCCCATCGATCGCTCGTGGCGCGCCGACTTCCAGTGGCAGCCTGGCCAAGACCGGCTGCCGGTACCGCCACTGAGTCGCTTTGAAGGCCAGCAGACCTTCTTTGTGAGCATCGGTGGGCAAGAACACGCGATCAGTATCGTGCGGATCCCCCAGGGCATCGACAACGAACTGGTCTTGACCAGCTGGATGCTGGAAAAAGGCTGCGTGCAGCAAGCCGACGCCTACATGCGCAAACTCAACGCCGAATAGCCCGCCATGCCAAAACTGCCGAAAAAAGCCAAAGAGCTTCTCACCGCCGTCGCGGTGGCCTTGTTCGCCACTGTGCTGGCGGTGAGCGCCACGCGCTACCTGACCTTCCTGTCCAGCCTGGAGAACATCGCCGCCGATATCCGCATCGCCGCGCTGCAGCCGCCCATGCCGCAGTCGAAGGACATCGTCATCGCGGCCATCACCGAAGACACGGTCACCCAGTTCCCCTATCGCTCGCCGGTCGACCGTGCCTTCCTGGCGCAGCTGCTGAAGACGCTCGAACAGAAAGGTGCGAAAGCGATCGGCGTCGACGTCCTGTTCGACCAGGCCACCGAAGAAGACAAGGACGCGCTGCTGAAGCAGACCATCCGCGACCTGAAGACGCCGCTGTTCATCAGCTATACGAACTCCGGGAACGTCGTCAACGAAGACCAGCTGGACTACTTGAACGACTTTGTGCCGGAAGACAAGCGTGCCGGCGCCAACCTCGTCACCGACCCGTTCGACGGCACCGTGCGCTGGATCTTTGCCGGCGAGACCAACCCGGGCATGCCACTGGGCTTTCCGCGCAAAGCGGCGCAGCTGCTCGGCAAAGAAACGCCCAAGGTCGACGCCGAGATCGCCTGGCGCGCCAAACCAGATGTCGAGACGCCACCCTTCCCGATCTTCCCTTCGCACACCGTGGGCTTCCTGCCCGACGAATGGGTGAAGGACAAGCTGGTGCTGGTTGGCGCCGTGTTGTCGATCACCGACCGTCACCGCACCCCGCTGGCGGTGGTCTACGACGGCGACGACGGCATGATGCCGGGGATCCTCATCCAGGCACATGGCGTGGCGCAGTTGCTGGAAGACCGCGTCCATCCGCGGCTGGGCTTCGACTGGGCGATCGCGCTGACCCTCGCGTTCGCCTTGCTTGGCATGGCTATCGGCCTGCTGAAGAAGGGCATCGCCTTCAATGTGGTGGTCGGCCTGGTGCTGGTGACCGGCTGGTGGGTCGGCAGCATGCTCGGCTTCACCTATGGCTTCCCGCTGGTGCCGCTGGTAGCGCCCACGCTGGGCCTGGCGCTGTCGCTGTGGATGATGGACACGCTGATCGGCGGCGCCGAACGCAAGCAGCGGCAGTTCGTCCAGGGCGCATTCAGCCGTTACGTGTCGCCCGACGTGGTCAACCAGCTGGTCGAGAACCCAGAGGCGCTCACCGTCAAGGGCGACCGCCGCGAGGTCAGCTTCATCTTTACCGACGTCGCTGGCTTCACCACCTTGTCTGAAGGCCTCACCGCCGAAAAGCTCTCCGACACGCTCAACGCCTACCTCGACGGCGCCTGCCAGATCATCCTCGAGCAGAAGGGCACGATCGACAAGTTCATCGGCGACGCGATCATGACCATCTTCAACGCGCCGATCCCGCAGGGCGATCACTGCGAGCGGGCGGTGCGCTGCGCCCTGGCGATCGACGCCTACGCCGAGGACTTCCGCAAACGCTACAACGCCGAGGGCATCCCGATCGGCGTCACCCGTATCGGCATCCACTGCGGCCCGGCAGTGGTCGGCAACTTCGGCTCCAGCCAGCGCATGGACTTCACCGCACTGGGCGACACGGTCAACACCGCTGCGCGCTGCGAAGGCGTCAACAAGTACTTCGGCACACGCATCTGCGCCACCCAGCCGATCGTCGACCAGTGCCAGAACGTGCGCTTCCGGCCGATCGGCGACGTCGTGCTGAAGGGCAAGACCGAAGCCGTCACCTTGTACAATCCGGTCACCGACGCATACGCCGCATCGCCTGCCTACGCCGACTACATGGCCGCTTATGCCCTGCTGAAGGCCGAGGATCCCAAGGGCGCCGACGCCGTGCGGCAACTGAAGGCCAAGTACCCCGACGACGCGCTCATCGATTTCCATCTCGACCGCGTCGAAGCCGGCCTGTGTACCGCCCGTGTGGTGATGGAAGACAAATAACATGCCCAGCCGCGCCAACCACCGCCTCACTTACAGCACCAGCCTGCTCGCATTGGTACTGGCTGCCCCGGCAGCCTTCGCCGGTGCCGTAGTGCCCCCTGCGGCCACCCAGCAGACCGACGAGATCGCCCGCCAGCGCGCCCCGGTGCTGCCGCTGCCCTCGACCCCCGACTTCGGCCTGCGCCTGCAGGCGCCCGAGCGCTCGGCGGTGCCCAAAGCGGTCGACGACCTGAGCTTCACGGTCACTGCAGTGCGCGTCGAAGGCAGCACCCTGTTCGGCCAGGACGAGATCGACCGCATCTTTGCCACCGCGATCGGCCCGGCCGTGACGCTGTCTGCGCTGCGCGACGCCGCTCAAGGCCTGGAAGACCTCTACCGCGAGCGCGGCTATTTCCTCACCCGCGTGTTCCTGCCGCCCCAGCAGGTCAAGGACGGGACCTTCCAGGTGCAGGTGATCGAGGGCTTCCTGAGCGCGGTGTTCATCGACGGCGCACCCAGCGAGACCCTGCGCCGGCGCATCGAGGCGATCGCCCAGCCGCTGGTCGGCAAACGACCGATCGACCTCAAGTCGATCGAACGCGCGCTGTTGACCATCAACGACCTGCCCGGCGTGTTGGGGACATCCTTGCTGCGCCAAGGCGCCGAACTGGGTGCATCCGAGATCGTGGTGTCGGTGAGCAGCCTGCCCGACAGCCATATCCTCACCATGAACAACACCGGTCCGAACACCGTCGGCCCGCTCAGCGTCGGCATCAACTCGACCTTCAACAACCCGTTCAACCGCGTCGGCTCACTGGCGCTGGGCCTGACCGGGGCCGGCGACCTCGAGCAGTTCGACGAGCTGCAAGCGATCAACGCCCGCTACAGCATGCCGCTGGGTAGCACCGGCATGATCTTCTCGCTGGGCGGGCTGGGCTCGCACGCCAAGCCGGGCGCCTCGATCCGGGCGCTGGGGGTCGAGGCGGTGTCGTGGTCGGTCTCGCCGCGTTTGCGTATGCCGCTGCTGCGTACGCGGCCAAACTCGCTGTTCCTCGACATGGGTGTGGCGGTGAACCGCTCGCGCACCACGCTGGCCGACGACCTGCTCACCTTCGACAAGACCACCGTCGGCGAAATGAGCCTGTCGTGGCTGCAGAACGGCTGGGGCAACGGCACCACCACCGCGACAGTCAGCGCATTCCATGCCCTGCCGGTGCTGAGTCGCTCGCGCAGCGGCGAGGCCACCGTCACAGTGCCCGACTTTGACGACCGCTTCTTCAAGCTCACTTGGAACCTGTCACGCATCCAGCAGACGCCGTGGAGCCGGGTGAGCCTGCTCGGGCAGGTCGTTGGCCAGTGGACCAACGACAAGCTCCCCAGCGGCGAGCTGTCGGCCTTTGGCGGCGTGCTCATCGGCAAGGGCTTCGACGGCGGTTCGATCACCGGCGACAAAGGCCTGGGTGGCTTGCTGGAAGTGCGCTACAACTCCAACGTGAAGTGGGAGCCGTATATCGGTAACGTGCAGTTCTATGCCTTTGTCGACGGCGCGGTGACCAAGACCCTGCGCAGCGAGAACGTCGAAGCGGCGACCCGCAACCTGCATTCGACAGGTCTGGGCGCACGCTTTGCGGTAGGCAGCCGCGGCTTCCTCGATCTGCAGGTGGCCAACGCCGACAAGCCCTTCCCCGGCGCCGACCAGCGCCACAACCCGCGCTTCCTGTTCAGCGGCGTGGTGCGGTTCTAACGGCCACTACAGGCTTCCCGACTCGACCCGCTGCAGCAGCGTCTCGGGTGCCATGCGGATCGCGGCTCCGGTCGGACAGGCGTTCACGCAGCGCGGCCCACCCTTCACCGACGCGCAAAGGTCGCACTTGACCGCCTGCTTACGCGCATCCGGGTCGTAATCCGGGGCACGCTGCCCCGGCGGCGAGCCGATGCCGAACAGCAGCCACATCCAGCCGGCGCCGAACTTGGGCGGCTTCTGCGGCGCCAGCGAGATCACGCCATAGGGGCAGTTGCGCTCGCAGTTGCCGCAGCCGATGCAGGTGTCGGCGATGAACACCGCGCCGTTCGCCTGCCGGCTGATCGCATTCGGCGGACAGTCCTTCATGCAGTGCGGGTTCTCGCAGTGGCGGCAGGCCACCGGGATGTGCACGTGGTTCAGCGTCGGGCCGACATCGCGGCGCAGCCGCGAGACACCGTCATGCGTCTCGGCACAGGCGATCTCGCAGTTGTTGCACTGCACGCATTTGGTCTCGTCGATCACCAGGATATTGGTCGCCTCGCCCACCCCCTGCGCTAGCAAGAACTGCTGCATGAACGACCCGCTGGACGACTTCTCGCTCTTCGCCACGTTCTTGCGGGTGCGCTCGAGGATCATCGCCTGCAGGGCTTCGCGCAGCTGTGAGTTGCGATCGATCTCGGCCTTGAAGCGGGCACCGTCGAACACCAGCGCCTCGGTCAGCACGGTTGCGGTCACCGTCGCCATGCGCTTGGCGTCGTCAACCAGCGCCATCTCGCCGACATAGCCGCCAGCCGGTACCACGCCCAGCACCTCCTTGCGCCCACCGGACTGGATACTCACCTCGACGGAACCGCGACGGATCAGGTACAAGCCGTCCGGATCGTCACCGGCATTGAACACCACCTGCTTGGCGTTGAAGCGCTTCAGCTGAACGCCGCCCTCGAGCAGCGCATCGATCGCTGCCGGAGTCATCATCGGCCCGATATAGCTGATGATGGCGTTGCGAACAAAGGCGTTGTCGATCTGCTTGCTGACTTCATCCGACGATGCGATGAGCTTGAGCATGGTGCGTCGCGGCGTCTCGATCAGCACGCAGCCGCGCCCGGCGAGCACGGTGGCAGTGGTTCGGCGGCCCGAGAGCAGACTCATCTCGCCAAAGAAGCGGCCGGCCTCGAGCGTGATCGAGCCCTCTGCCTCACCCACCTGCACCTGCACACTGCCCTCGGCGATCGAGAAGAAGCTGGCGGTGTAGTCGCCCTTCTTGTAAACGGTGTCGCCTTCGCGCAGCACACGGACATTCGATTCGAGCAGGATCTCGCGCATCTGCAGCTTCGACATCGCACCGAAGAACGGCGACATCGCCCGCAGGCTGTCGATCAGCTCGCCGACGTTGGCGTTCGGCTTCCAGCTCTGCAGGCGCTCGCGGATCAGCGGCTCGTCGACCGGCTCGACGACCTCGCCGTTGATCGTCTCGACCACCTCGTAGCCCTGGTTCATCGCCTGCTTGATCAGCGGGTAACCGCCCAGCGCGCCGACCACGAACAAGCCCGGCACGTTCGACTCGTAGGTCTCGGACAGCACCGGAATGGAGGTCGGGTTCGGGTTGGGGAACTCGATCCCGAAGCTCTCCACCAGCTTGCGCGGGGGGATGGCCCCGCAACGGGCGACCACGCGATGGCAGGGGATGCTCACCTCGCCGTCTTTACTGTTGAAGACGTAGTTCAGCGGCGGTTCGGCACCAGTCTCTTCCACCCGCACGGCGAACGCCGAGTGCCAGATGGTCATCTTTCCGGACTTTTCCGTCGCCAGCGCCAGGTTCTTGTTGCCGTCTTTACACACCGTGAACTCAACTTCGCGGTTCATCAGGTGCAGCTGGTTCTGCTTGGCCAAGGCGCAGGCATTCTCGATACCGGCGTCGCCGGCACCGACCACAACAATGACCTCGCCCTTGAACTCGTCCGGGTCCGACAGGGTGTATTGCACCCGCGGCAGGTTTTCGCCCGGCACGCCAAGCTTGCGGATGTTGCCCTGCAAGCCGATGCCAAGGATCACCGTACGGCTGGTGTAGGTGCTGCCGTCTTCGCAGCTGATGGTGAACTGGCCGGTCTTCGGGTCGCGCTGAATGCCGCTGACCTTCTTCTTGTAGGCGATATTGATGCCTTGGCCCTTCAGCGCATCGTCCCACTCGCCAAGGATGCCCTCGCGCTTGCCCTCGGCGAACTTCATGCCCGAACGCAGGGGCAAGAAGCCCGGCTCGGCCATCACATGCTTGCCCTTTTGGTACTTGTAGATGGTGTCGGATGCGTGGTCTTCAGCCTCGAGCAGCACGTAGCGGTTGCCGCGCTCTTGCGCGCGCGACGCGGCCGACAGACCAGCCGGCCCCGAACCGACGATGACAATGTCGTATTCGGCGTCGACCTCGGCGAACATCATGCCCATGGTGGTTCCCTGCCCTGACGTGATCTAGCGTGCCTGCGCGGCAACCACGCCACGCAAGGCCAGCAACTGGTTGGCGAAAGCATCCGGCTTGTAGCGCTCGTCGTTGGCCAGACTCTTCAGAAGGTCGGCCATGCCGCTGCGCAGCTGCGGGTTGAGCGTCAGCGTGCCCGACTGGATCAGGCTATTGGCGACATTGGTGATCGCCATGTAGGCCTGCTCGGCACCGGCGTAGTCCGAATAACTCGACTCACGCGACTCGTCGATCAACGCCAGCAGCACCTGGCGCATGGTTGCCGGCGGGAAGCTCGTCTTTTCGAGCTTGGGCAACATCGCGCCGATACTCGCCGACAGTTCGCGCACCATGTCGAGCTCGGTCTTGCCGGCCGGCTTCTTGCCCGTCGATACCGCCAGATGCATGGCCTTGACCTGCGCGTCGAATGCCGCCGAGGCGGATGGGTCGGTAGCACGGACGATCGCCCGCAGCATCAGCAGGTTGCTGTCATTGACCCGCACCACCCCAGGACCAGTGCCCAGGCGGGCATTCCAGCGCTTGTCGCTCATGGCGTGGTGGCAGGCGTGGCAGTCGAAGGCGACCAGTTCCGGGAACAGGCCGTCGCGACGCTTCGGGTCAGCGATGACATCGAGGATCTGCTGCGCGGCGATCGCCTGGCCGATGGCCCAGACGCGCAGCGGATCGTAGCTGCCCTTGCGCTGGATGTAATCGGCGTCGACCTTCCAGTGCTGCGGCTGGATCGCGGTGAAGGTCTTGATCTCGAACGAGATCCGCGGGTGACCGGCGCCCATGATGCGGTGCGTGACGAAGCGCGACTCGTCACCAAAGTGACACGACAGGCACAGCCGCGCCTGGGCGGTGGGGTTGGCGGTCGGGTACAGGCCATCGGCGACGTTCTGCGCGTGAGTGCGGCCCTCGACCGTGTGCGGGCCGATCCACTTGCCCGACGGGCCATGACAGCCCTCGCAACCGATGCCTTCGCTCTGCACGAAACGCTCGCCGACCGGGCCACTGGGGTTGTGGGCATGGCAATCCAGGCAGATCTTGGCCTTGTGCGCGCCCTCGGTCAGACCGAGGTTCTTGGCGATGCGCTTGGATTCGTCGTTCAGCAACACCCGGTAGGCCGTGGTGTGCTTGTCCATGCGCGTCCACGTGGTGTACTCGTTCTGTAGCACGTTGCTGCCATCCCAGGGGGTGACCGAGCCGTGGCAGGTGCTGCTCGCGCAGTTCACCGTGCCTTCGGTCTTGTGCGGCGACAGATGCGGCATCAGCGGCGCCGCCGTTGCCATGCTGGCACCCGCGGCGAGCAGCCATGCTGCCAGCACCCGGCTTGCCAGAACACAACCGCTCTCTCTAACAACGCGCCGGACCTCGCCAGCCACCCTTGTCAACACGTGCCTCATGGCTTGCCTCGCTTGTCACTGGCCAGATCGGCCGGCCTGCGCCGCGGAACGAAAGCGGAGGTGTCGACGCGGTCGGTCACCGTCCACAGTTCGCCCTGCGGATTCAGATACAGCTTGTCCATCTCTTTGCGGTTGAACGGCCGCGCGCCGATCCGCCCGATGATGGCGATCTGTCCACCGGTCTCGTCCACCGCACGGTCGCGATCGAGGCCCTTCGACAGCGCGATCGCGCGCGACTTGGTTTTGCGCGTGGCGATCAATTCTGGCTTCGGTTCCGGTGAGAAGCCGTAGAACTTGGGCTGGATCTCGGGCGAAGTCAGCTGCAGCACCTTCAGGCCGTTACGGCCGTCGGCCACATAGGCGAACAACGAGGCATTGGTGCTACCGACGATCACGTCCTGTGCGTCATTGATGCGGCCATCGGCGGTGTACATCTGGTGCAGCCGTGGCGCGTCGGCCTTCTCGATATCGACAATCGCCAGGCCCTCGGCGCCGGCAGCGACATAGGCGTAGGTGCGGGCCAGGTAGACGCGGCGCGCGTCCTTCAGCGGGACCACTGCTGGCAACAGACGCGGCTTCATGTCGGTGATGTCGACCACCTGCAGGCCCTCGCCAGTGGTCACATACACGTAGCGGAACTGCACCGCGCTGGCACGCGCATCGTTCAGCGGGATCGACGCGAACGGCTTGGGTGTCAGCGGGTCATCGAGGTCGATGATCTCCAGGCCCTTGGGCGTCGTGATATAGGCGTAGTGCCCCGCCACCACGATGTGCCGAGCGCCCTTCAAGACGCCGCCCGGATTCCAGGTGGCTGCGCGCTTGAGGAAGTTGTTGCGCGCCTCGCCGTCGGCAAAGGTATCGACATTGACGACGATCAGCCCCTCGTCGGCGTCGACTACAAACGCGTAGTGGTAGATCGGGTGGAACGGCTGCTCCATGTTGGTCTTGCGCATCAGGTCGCCCTGGTTGCGGGTCGGCGCGATGGGCTGGTTGGTCGGCAGGGCGACGCAGGTGGCATTCTTCGACGGCACGTGCGCATCGTGGCCCAACGGCGAGAACGGCGCGCGGATGATGCGCTGGCTCACGCCTTTGTTGCCGTTACCGGCAATGTCATAGACACGGAAACCGCCCTTGCCCTCGGCCACAAACAGGTATTCGCCACGCATCTGCAGGCACTGGGCCGCGTCCGGGGCACGAATGTGTGTGGCGGCCTCGCGGTGCGGCATGTCGACGATCTCGCGACCGTGTTTCTGGTGCTCGGCATACCAGTCTGGGTAGACGTACTTCTGCAGGTACGAGCCGATCACCGCCTGCGGCTCATCCCATTCGGTCACACCCACCGACTCGACATGCTTCTCCGAACCTAACCAGGCGTAGCGGCCGACGAAGTTGACGAAGTTGGTGCCCTGCAACAGCAGCTGCGCCATGATCGCGTTGTTGTCGTTGTCCCGCGACACATGGCAGTCGGTGCAGGTCTTGGTCTCTTCCTTGCGCTCGGTGTGCGGGTAATGCGGGGCAAAGGCCTGGCTCGAAAAGCCGCTCGCGGCGATCGGTGGCTGCTGGTAGTAGATACGTTCGCGGTTGCTGTTCTGCGACGAAAGCACCAGCGCCGAGCTCGAACGGAACGGTGCGATGCGGCTGTTCTTGACTGGACCATGGATGCCCAGCTGGAACATGTCCTCGCGCACCACCTGGACGTTGTAGGTGGCGTAGTTACGCGTCTCTCCACCCTCGAAGTGGTTGCGCTCGGTCTTCCAGTTGGCCTGGATCGGCAGGTGACAGCCGGCGCAGCTGGTGGTCCAGCTCAGGTGGCAGGTGAAGCAGAGCATACGATCGTTGTCGTGCGCCAAGTTCTCGACGCCTGGCCCCCACTTGCCTTGACGCCCCTCTTCGCCTGCTGCCATCAGCTTGGCGCGCGCGGCCTTAGCGTTGTACTCGGGATGATCGGGATTCACAGAATCCCGCACCAGCGACATCTTCCATTCCAGCTTCGGGTCGAGCGACGAACGCTGATACAGCACGCCGTCGATCCACTCGAAGCGCTTGCGACCGTCGGCGGTCTTCAGCAGGGTGAGGTCCATGCCGCCGGGGCGAGCTGCCGGGCCACTGGTGTGCAGCGTCGGATAGGCCTTGGCGGTGCCATGGCAGTCGGCGCAGTCGATCTCGATCGCAGCCGCCACTTCGCCGTAGATGTGGCCGTTGCCGTGCATGTCCTGCGAGAAGTGGCAGTCGACGCAGTGCATGCCGAGGTCGAGGTGGATCGACGACAGATGCACCGCCTTCTTGAACTTGTCCGGATCGTCGTCGGCGACGATGTTGTTGTCCTTGTCGAGCAGCGCGCCCTTGCGGTTGCGCTTGTGGACAGCGCGGAACACCCAACCGTGGCCGTGATAGTCGGCGAACTGGGTGTCCTTCATCTGGTCGTTCTTCAGCCAGAGGTCGTTCAGGAACGCCGGGTCACGCCAATTGCCGCGGATCACCGCCTCTTCCGGGTTGCGCAGGTTGATCTCGCGGATCTCGGCGTCGCTCGGGTAGTGCTGCTTGGCCGGGAACATACGCGGTGCGTCTGGCTCGTAGTCGTACTGCAGGTAGCCGTAGAACGAGTTCACGTAGATGTTCGGCTGGTGCATGTGGCAGACCATGCACTGGCTACTGGGGATGGCCCGCGTGAACACGTGCTGCAGCGGATGGCCAGAGCGATCCTTGGGGATCGTCGGGTCGACCGTCTGCGTGCGGCCCATGTTGCCGAACTGCGCATACGGCCCGCTGTGGCCTGGCTGGCGGTCGTTGGCGTAGACCACGTGGCAGGCGGTGCAGCCCGAGGAGCGATAATCGCCTGGGTTGTCGTTGGTACCCAAAAACCACAAATGCGGGTCGTTCAGGCGCGTCTTGGTCAGGTTGATCACCGGTACCGAGATGCGGTTGCCGGTCCCCGGACCGCGGTTGCTCTGCTTGATGTCGGGACGTCCCGGCTCATCCAGACGCTGCAGGATGCCGGTGCTGTTGGGTAGGCCGACCTCGGGGAAGATACTGTTGATCACCCGTCCGCCACGCTCGAACACGCGAAACACGTCGCCCGGCGGAATGGTCTCCCACGCCGGCAGCGGGTAGAGCTTCTCCAGCACCCCCTTGAAGACGAACAGGTCTTCGTCGGGCTTCACCGGGTTGACGATCGCCGCGGCGGTGCCGTCCTGGGTGTAAGCCTCGCCCAGCATGTAGCGCTTGAACGGCAAGATGCCGTTGTTGTACGCCGCACCGCCCCACAGCATCGACGAGGTGCTCATCAGGCTGCGTTCCTGCGCCTGGATGATCGGCAGGTGACACGCCCCACAGGCATCGCGCGCAACCCGCAGATCCCCCGGGTTGATGAAACGCACGAAGGCCGGATGTTCCTTGTTCAGGTGGGCGTAGGTGCCGGCAGGATTGGCGGCGTTCTTCCACAGCTTGGGGTTGCGCGGCAGGATGTGGGCACTGTTCATCGCCTCGATGTAGGCCGGGTGGGTCGGCTCGGCCTCGGGGCCCGACTTTGCCCGCCAGACGTCGGCATTGCCGCCGTGGCAGTCGGTACAGCCCAGCACCACACCTGGGTTGGCGTGCATGGTGTGGGCGTCGGTCTCGGTGTGGCAGCTCATGCAGCCGTCGGTCTTGACCTTGGCCTCTTCCCAGGTCTGCGCCTTGGGCGCTGGCGGCGCCATCACGTAGTCGCGCTTGACCAGCTTGGCCTCGGCGGCAGTCGCCGGTTCGCCGCCACCGGTCAACAGCAGAGGAGCGGCAATGGCGACCACTGCCAGCGCGCACCAGCGCGCCCAGGTCGCGGCACGACGCGTGACAGGGTGAACGGGGGCAGAGGTTGGGCTGGGCTGGGACATCGTCAGAAGGTCAAGATGGCGTTGATGATTCCGGAGTAGAACGGGTCGTTGCGATCACCGTAGAGGTCTTTCAGGCCGTCGCCCAACTTCAGCACCGACAAAGAGCCGTTGATGATGACGTTCTGGTTGAAGAACGGGCGCCACTGCGCGCCAACCGAGAAGTCGATGCCAAGGTCCCGCCCAGGCTTGCGCTCGTTGCGCAAAGCACCCAACACGGCGGTCTCATTGAAACGCAGGTACGAGATGTTGGTGGTTAGCCGCAGCTCGGGTCTGACGTCGAAGTCGGCCCCAGCGCCGATCAGCAGCAGCCCCGGGTTGACGAAGTTCGACTGGCCCTGCTCCTTGCTTGACCGCAGCGACGGCAGGATCCCGTTCCGCCCCGACAGCGTGACCAGGCCGCCGCCGATCAGCGGGATGCCCTGGCGGATGAAGTAGCTTGTATCAGCCCCGGCGAACTGCGGGTTCTCGAAGATGGCGTCAAAGCCTGTGGCCTTCCCGTCATAAGGATCGCGGTCGCCGCTGGCGTACATGAAATTCCCACGCAGCCGGACCCAACTGAAGTCGCGCGACAGCTCGGTGGCATGGAAGAAGGCGCGGATGTCGTTGGGACGCTCAGCCAGCGGACTGTTGCGGTCGCGGCCAACAGCAAAGTAGGTCGAGCTGCTGATATTCAGCCGCCAATCGGGGTAGACCATGCCGAAGTGGCCGTCGAACGTCAGGCCCAGGTATGTCACGTCGTATTCTCGCGGCCGCGCCTCGCCAAGCAGCGCCGGCCGTTGCACAAAGCCGTTGCGGTCGTAGAAGAAGTCGGTCTCGCGGTTGCGGTTGTGGATCACCGTGCCCTGAGTGGTCAGGCCAGTGATCGGAAAGTCCTGCCGATACAGGTTGGCGACGAAGATGTCGTCGTCGCGCAGCGGCTTGCCGATGTCGTTCAGACCGCTATTGATGTCCTTCTCGATCCGCCGGAACCACGCCAGGTTGTACTGGTAGACGTTGTTGTGGCGGTTGCCGAACAAGCGCACGCCAAACTGCGTGTCTTGGAACACGAAACCGCGGAAATCACTGATAAATGGCTGGATGCCGACGCGGATCGAGTCGAAGTCGTAGCGATCGGACACGTTCCGCAGGTGGTAGTCGACAAACCCCTCCTGGATACCGATGAAACTGGTCTCGCGGGTCAGGCCCTCCTGCGGGTTGATGCGCAGGATCCCGGCCTCGTCGACGCGGGCGTTGACATAGTTGATCACGGGCACCAGCCGGAACTCCCAATCGGGCGGCCGGTAGGTGGTGTTGCCCTTGGTCAGCGAGACGTTGAAGATCAGGTTCTGGCCAAAGATACGCTGGTCGTAATCACCGTAGATGTTGTTGCTGTTGGGCCGAAAGGCGATGGCCTGCGACACCGGTAGCGGCGTCGAGCGTATCTCGAACAAGCTGTCCGAAATGCCGGTGAAGTTGAAGAACCAGTCCTTGCCGATCGCCAGCACCGGCAGATCGCCCTTCAGTACATTCTGGTTATAAGGGTCGTACCAGGGGAATTTGAACCCCAGCGCCTGCATCAGTCGCCAGCGGTCCGGAATGGGCACCGACTCGCGCGGGAGGTTGGCTTGCGGCGGCGGCAGCTGATCGGGGTCGAGCGGCGGCAATGTGACCACGCGGCTGGGCACCGCCGGCCGGGCTTCGTCCAGCGCTGGCAATTCACCCTCGGCGGCACCGATCGCCTCGCGGGCGAAGCCGGTCTCGCCAGCGGCGTAGAGCAGGTCCACACTCCACTCGCCGTACTCGGCCGGTTCGCGCAGCAACCAGGCCGAACGCTCTTCAGGCGCGCTGGCAACACGAACGCGGAACCAGTCGCCACGCTGCTCGAGCACTGTCAGCAGCTGCCCTCGATCGACCCGCCCCACCGCCAAGGCCTCGGCATCGGGTTCGGCACGCAGCAGCACCGATGCCGCAACCACCTGCACTTGCGCCACCGCCTTGCGGCCGACGTAGGTCGGATTGTGGTCGTTGGGGTCACGCGGCGGCTGTGGCTCGGGCGCCGCAAATGCAGGCTGCAGCCACAGCGCGAGTGCCAGCGGCAACAGCCCTGGGCCGACCCGCAGCGAGCGGAAGGTCCTAGAACTGACAGACATTCTGTGCCTTGCTACTGACGAACGGGGTTTGCGGACACTGCACGTAGCGCAGCGAACCGGGGCCCGGCACCGCGACGTTGTCCGAACGCTGCCCTCGCGGCGCATGACCGGGCGGATTGCTGTTGCCGGATGCCGCCAGCGCCTGTCGAGCGCGCTCCAGGCCCAACGCAGCGATCATGTCGTCCTGATCGACGCCGTCGCCCGAGATGCCGATGCCCCCGATCACCACGCCGTCGCGGTAGATCGGTACCGCACCAGGGAAGATCTGGATACCGTTGTCGATGCCCACCGGCATTGCCGTACACGCGTTCACATCACCGAACAGCGACGGAACGATCTGCCCGACGACCAGGTCGAGCTGCAGACCCACGTTGAATGGGCTCCAGTCGCTGATCGGCACCGAGAGGGGGCCCTCCGCTTTGCCCGAGATACCGTCGGGGAAATGTGGCCGCGCAACGTTGCCGATGGCGCGCGCGGTAAAGGCAGTGCCATCGGCGAACGCGTTGGCGCCGAAGAATGCCTCGGAAGCCGAGACGTAGCGGCCCATACCCAGGTCTACCAAGTCCGCGGCGGCATCGCTGCGAGAAAAGAACGCTGCCGTGCGCGCCTTTTGCAGCGAGACGTCGGTGCCGAACACCGGCGCATCCGGGGTGCGGACCATGCCCAGCAGGTTGCCGGCTGCATCGACCACCGAAATGGTGACCTCGGCCGGGACATTGAGGGGCCGGCGGATCTGCGCGCGCGCCTGATTGGCAACCCCGAGCGCCTGCTGCAACAGGGTGGTCACTTCGACATCGCTCAAACCGCCGCCAGCGGTGGCTGGCAGCAGGGAGTCGCGCGGCGCGTGGCGGTTATTGCCAGCCGCGTCGACCAGTACCATACCGCGCCGCGAGGCGAAGGGCCCAGCCGCCTGCAGCATGTAGCCGGAAGCGGCATCGCCGTAGGCCAGACCGGCGATCGGCGCTGGATCGGCCTTGAAGCCGCCCACCGCCACATAGCGGCCGCTGAAGCCTTCGACACCAGGGTTGCGCGGCAAACGACGCGTAGCATCGGAATAACGGAAGTTGAAACCGCCGGCGGTGATGCGCTCGCCGCGGATGCACTTTGGTGCCGCGTAGCTCAAAGAACCGGCCTCGGCAATGATCTCTTCGACATCGGCATCACTGTTGCGGGGGTCGAGGTCGAGCGAGTAGTCGCTTCCCCTGACAACGACGCCGATACCCCCGACGACGCGACCGTTCTTGTACAGCGGGAAGCCGCCCGGATCGGCCGACAGGCCCAAGGGCGAGCGGCGCGGCCCGACACCGGGCGCGTCACCCTTCTGCACGAAATCGCCGCATGGCAGCTGGCTGAACTGCACGCCATACAGAGGCCCCGAAGGAAAGTTATTGAGCGTCGGGATGAAGTTCTTCTGCACGATGAAACTGGCCGTGCGAGTACTGAACGCGTTCCCCGACGACGACAGGTAGGCTCCGGTGACTGCCTTGGCAATGGCCGCCAACGTCGCCGACGGCACCTCGAAATTCTCTAACCCAAGGGCACGGTTGCCGACCAGGCCACTGCGAATCCGCACCGGGTGGTCCTCGCCGGTCTGGAACACCGCCAACACATTACCGACACGGTCGACGACAGCGATGGTGGTATCGGCCTGGCCCAGACGGTTAGCCACCGTGGCTGTTCGACCGACGATGGCCTCGACATCTTCCACGGTGAGCGCCTGCGGCTGATCGCTGACCGGGTGGCAGAAGGGCTTCTTCGCGAGCGCCGGCGTCGCCGCCAATGCTGCGATCAGTGCACCAGAGAAGCCAAACAGCGCATTGCCCAACCGACGAATCATCGCTGCGCCCTACCCGAGAGCAGCTGATACCCCTTGGCCGGCGGCTGCGGCGGCGTATGACCAGGCATGTGGAAGCCGTGGCACAGAGCGCAGTCCGAGACGATCTTGTCGGCCACCGGCTTGGTTCCGGCGTGGCAGTCGCGGCAGCCGTCGATTCCGGGCATCAGCACCTCGGTCGCTTCTTTCGACTTGCTCGCAGCGTGGCAGCTCTCGCAGGTCGCGGCGCTGTGCGAGGCGTGGGTAAAGGTCGACTTCGGCATCCAGGCGTGGTCTGGCGCCACTGCCGCGATCTCCCACTGCGGCAGGTCGCGCCCCGGGGTGCCGGCTTTGCCCGGGCCGGGTACGCGCTTGACCTCGTGGCAGATCACGCAGGAGGTCTTCTCGAACATCTCGATCGCCGCGGCAGTCGCCCGCGCCTTGCCGTCGCCTGGCATCGACACGAAGCTGCGTGGCGCACGTTCCGGCTCACCCGGACGCTTGATGACGATGTTGCGGGTGAGCGGCTCGGGCCCGCGCGGCACGCTGCCGGTGGTGGCGACGAAGCTGTAGAACTCGCGCAGGGTGCTCAGCACATCAGCCACCGGCCCGTGCGGCACCTCGCGGTTCGACAGCGTCGGCTCCATTTTCAATGCGTGGCAGCTCTGGCAATGGTCCTGCATGGTGGTGGGCCGGAAGCCGATGCCGTCGCCGTTGGCTTCATGGCAGTCGGCGCACTTCATCACGACCTTGCCATTCGGGCTGCCGACGCCCTTGTCCGACATGTGGACGTCGTGGGGGAACTTCAAGTTGGTTGGCTGGGACAGCAGACCATTCGCCGGCAGACGCACACGTTGCAGCACCTTGCCAGCCGCGTCGCTGGCCACCTGCACACGGAACTGTGGGTGCTCGTCAACAAAGTCGCGGACGTTCTCGGTCTGGGTATCGGCGTAGCTCGCCTTGATGTCCCGGTGGCAGTCGGCGCAGTCACGGCCCACCGCATGCTTGTTCTGCGCCGCCAGCGCAAACTCACCCTTGTGATCGCGGTGGCAGCTGGCACATCGCACCTCGAGCCGCGCATCTTTGACTTGGGTGAAGTCGACATGGTCGCCCAAGACCTTGTGACAAGCCAGACAGTCTTCGTCACGCACGCGACCAAACGGCGCAGCGTGGCAGGCACGACAGTCGTTCGCCCAAGGCTGGTGGGCCGCTGCCAGGGGACCCGGGTTCCACCATCGGTCCAAGGCCATCAAGGTGGGCGGTGTGGCTTGATAGCCGGTCAAGTCGGCCAGCGCGAACACCCCCTGGGCATCGCGAGGGATGAAGTCGGGCTTGACCGATGGGTCAGGACGACGGCCGAGAAGCTGGGCATCGACTCTGTCAGCGTCGCCGAACATGGCGCCGATCAGTGGCCAGTCGCGCATGCCGCCCTGGTCATCGTTGAACAATGCGGCACCGACCGGCAACAGCAAGAAGGCTGTCAATGCCACCAGGAACAGCAGCCAGGACACCAATCGGCGGCCCGGCAGCGGGCGCTGCAAGCCGCGGATCTCCTGGCTGAGCGGGTCTTCAGGGGTCGGGCCGCTCATGATCGATCACCAATAGAAGAAGACAGAGACGATGTGCGCCGTGAGCGTGGCCAACAAGCCAATCGACACCGGAACGTGGATCAGCAGCCAGAGGTCGGTCCACGCCTTCAGCCGCAAAAAGCCTCGGATACGCTCGAGCTGCTGTTGCCGGCGCACTTGCACGGCGTAAAGGTTGCGGATCGCCTTGTCGCCGGACAGTCCGATCTGCTGCAGCTGCGTCACAGCATTGGCGGTGGCGCAGCTTGCCGGCGCCGCAAAGCGACCGAACACACCGCCGACGATGGGCGCGCGCGCCGATGCCTCGATCAGCTGTTGCACGTCGGGGCCGAGTTTTTGTGCCAGGTTGCGCGACTCGGCGTCGAGTTCGGCCAGCACCACGCCGTGTTGCTGCAGCGACTTGCCGCCGATCATCTCGCTCAGCAACGCCGGATTCCGCAAATACACTGTCACACCCCAGATGCCACTGAAGATGACCAGCAACATCAGGATGTAAGCGATGGTGTGGATATTCCAGCCGAACTGGAATCCGGTGTGCAGCGTCCCGATCACCAGCAGGGCGATGCCCAGCCAGATATGCGCCGACAACCACCCTCGCAGCGAGCCCAGGTTCGACCGATAGGCGCGCTTGCGGGCGCCGAACAAGATCAACCAGACGATGATGAGTGCGCCGACTGTGCCCAGCGTGTAACCCAGCCAGGTACCGCCGTAGGGTGCCACCGGCGGATCATCCAGCAGATAGGCAACGATGGCCGCCACTGAAAGCAGCAGGCTCCAGCGGAAATACCGGAACCCGTGCAACGTCAGAACGTTTTCTTGCGTCATCCCCTGGACGTCCCGCGGTCTGATCGTTTATTGGACCGGCCAGGTCGACCGGTGAACCGACGCCCCCCGCGTCAGTCTGTTGCAAAGTGTATCCATTCTACGAACGGGTTTTAAACCCTTTGACCGAAATTTATTGTCCGGACGCTCGTCGATGGCCCGGAAATCCATGCCCGTCCGCTGCGTTGGACATCGTCGAGACGAATGCCTAGAGTGTCGGGCTGATTGCACAACCCACCTGTCATGCTCGCCTTTCTCGTCCTTGCTCTGCTGGCCACGCTCCTGACGGCCCGGTGTCTTCTGCGCGCCCAACGCGCCTCGCACAGTGTTGCTGCAGCCAGCGACGAAGCCGAGTGGGCAGTGATGGTGGCCCGCCGCCGTGAGATCGAGACTGACCCCAACCTCGACGAGACGCTGCGCGCCACCTTGATCGCCGAGTGGCAGGAACAAGCCGCGGCAGCCGGGCGCATCGCGCAACCTGCGGCAGCGGTGAAGTCCGCGGCATTGCCACGCTGGTTGCTGCCGGCGCTGGTGATCGTTGGTAGCGTCGGCACGTATCTGTGGATCGGCAGCCCCATCGAGCCAGCCATGCACATTGCCAAACCAGGCTTTGGTGTCCCATCGACGCTAAGCCGTTCGGCACCGCCGCGCGCCGGCGAGAACCACCCCGGCGACGGCTCCCTGGAAGAACGGATCGCCCTGCTCGAGCAGAAACTCTCCGAAAGCCCTGACAACCTGGAGGGGTGGGTGATCCTGGCCCGGTCGCGTGCCCTGCAGCGCGATTATCCAGCCGCCGCCCGCGCCCTGGAGCAGGCCTTGAAGCTGGCGCCCGGACATCCGGACCTGTTGGCTGACCTCGCCGATGCCACCGCCATGATGAACAATGAGTCGCTCGCCGGGCGCCCGATGGAGCTGGTCGCCGAGGCCCTGCGCAGCAGGCCCGACCATCCGAAATCGCTAGCGCTGGCGGCCACTGCGGCGATGCAGGCCGGCGACAATGCATCGGCGATCACCCTGTGGAAGCGCCTGCGCGCACAGTTCCCGCCAACCGACCCAGACTACGGCCAGATCGGCCGTATCCTGGCGGAACTTGGCGACACCGAGGCCGACGTCGGGACGTCCGCCACGGCAGCGGCGGCAGCTGTCCAGGGCCAGGTCGCCTTCAGCCCCGCCGCGATCGAGCGCGTCCGCAAACAGGCCTTGCCCGACACGGCCGTGCTGTTTGTGGTCGCCAAGGCGATCGATGGCCCGCCAATGCCGTTGGCCGTGGTTCGCCTGCCGATCGATGACCTGGTGCGCGGCCGGATGGTCAATTTCACACTCGACGACAGCCAGGCCATGGCGCCGCAGCTGGTCCTGTCGAAGTTTCCAAACGTCAGCATCGAGGCGCGCGTCTCGCTCACTGGCAATGCAGTACGACAGCCGGGCGACTGGTCGGTGCAACGCTCGCCGGTGCGCGTCGGCGGCGACGCGGTCCTGCTGCAGATCGACCCACCACGGCCGTGACCGGCGACGCCGTGCTGCGGGTTCGCGACCTGCGACTGACGCGTGGCCACGCCACGCTGGCCGAATCTCTGAGCTTTGATCTGCCGGCAGGCCGCTATATCGAACTTTGTGGCCCCAACGGCAGTGGCAAAAGCACCCTGCTGCGCACCATTGCCGACTTGCAGCCGCGGCTGTCGACCCACTCGCGCTGGCCGGCCTGCGGCGAGATCTTCCTGTTTGAACAGACCCCGGCCCTGCGGGGCGAACTTAGCTGCAACGAGCAGCTCGCTGCCACGCTCGAGCCCCTAGCGGTGCATCTTCCCGCGCGCGATACGGCCCTGGCACTGCGGGCTGTGGGCCTAGAGCGCGCGGTCCACCGTCGCGTCGAGCAGCTGTCCGAGGGCCAACGGCGACGACTGGTACTGACGGCCATGGCGCACAGCCAACGACGCGTCTGGCTGATCGACGAGCCGGTCAATGCGCTCGACGCCGACGGCATCCGCCTGTTCCTGCAACTGCTGCGCGAACACCTGCAGGCTGGTGGCATCGCTGTGGTGGCAACACACCGGCACCTGACTGACCTCGATCCAAGCCTGGCAGCGCTCTGCCACGCACGCGTCGAGTTAAGCGGTCGCAGCGCTCGCTGCGAGCCGATGCCCGGTGAGCATGCGCCTGCGGTGGCGGAAGGTGGTGGTTTTAGCCGCGCCTTGCATGCACAGCCCCTGTTCTGGGCGCTGCGCCGCGAGACGCGCCTAGCGATGGCCGCCCCGCGCGAACTGGTCTGGCCCGGCGTATTCCACTGGATGATCCTCAGCCTGATCCCGTTTGGTGTCGGCACCGACCCGCAACAACTCGCCCGTATCGCGCCCGGCATGGTGTGGATCAGCGCCCTGCTGGTCACCTTGCTGTCGGCCAGCCGACACCTCGAGGCCGATTTTCGCAATGGCATCTTGGCCCAGCTGAAAGCTTCAGGCTTTCCCCTGGCCGCTGTGGTGGCTGGCAAGATCCTCGCCCAGTGGCTGTTGTTCGGCCTGCCGATGGCGATCTACAGCATCCCGCTGGCCATGCAATACAGCCTAGATGGAGCTGGTATCGGCGCACTGGCACTGGCGCTGGCCGCCGGCACCCTGGCGTTGGGAGCGTTGACCGTCCTGTTTGGCGCACTCGGTCTGATGGCCCGCCAAGCGCAAGTCTTGATCAGCCTGATGAGCTTCCCGGTGTTCGTTCCTGTATTGGTGTTTGGGGTGACCACTGTGTCGGCCGCACAAGACGCGCAGAGCCTGACCGGGCCGCTGCTGGTGCTCGCCGGGATCAGCCTGTTGGCCCTGCTGCTGGTGCCCCCAGTGGCGCGGCGCGTCCTCGACCTTGCCATAGAATAAGACCATGCTTACTGCACTGAAGCAGCTCGGATCCCCCCCCAGATTCTTTGACGTCAGCGGCCCGGCAGCGCGGATGTTGGCTTGGGCCGCTCTCGCCCTCGCAGTTCCCGGCCTGTGGCTCGCGCTGGTCGGCACACCGACGGACGAGCAGCAGGGCGAGGTCTATCGGGTGCTCTATATCCACGTACCGACTGCCTGGATGTCGATGTTCCTGTATCTGGTTGCGACCGGATATGCCGTACTGTTCTGGGTTTGGCGCAGTCCGGTCTCGGCAGTGATGATGCGCGCACTGTTACCCACCGGGGCGTGGATGACAGTGGTGGCGCTGGTCTCGGGGGCGGTCTGGGGCAAGCCGACGTGGGGCACCTACTGGGTTTGGGATGCGCGCCTGACCTCCGAACTCATGTTGCTGTTCATCTATCTTGGACTCATGGCGTTGGCCAACCTGGTCGAGGACGAATCGAAGACCGACCGTGCGCTGGCCCTATTCACCGTGGTCGGCGGGGTGAATATCCCGCTGATCTATTTCTCGGTGGTGTTTTGGAACACCCTGCACCAGGGCATGTCCATAGGAGCACCTGGTGCCGCCAGGATGGCTCCGGAAATGAAAGCTGCCTTGTTCATCTGCACCTTTGCCGTCTGGTTCGCCTGCGCCGCCATCGTACTGGTGCGGGGCCGCTGGTTGCTGGTCATGCGCGAGGCCCGCTCGCGCTGGGTCAAGGAACTGCCGACCCGCACCTGACACCTGTCCATCTCATCCCACGACACCCCATGACTGCCACGCTTGCCATTGCCATCAGTTATTCGCTCGGTCTCGCCGTGCTTGGCATCGACGCCCTGCTCGCACAGCGGTTGCGCGGAGCGGCGCTGGCACGCGTCCTCGAGGAGACCCCTGACCCATGATCCGCTCGACTGCCCGCCGCCTGCGCCTGCTCTGGATCGTCGCTCTGGTACTGGCCGTCAGCGGCACCGCCTGGGGCGTGATCCGCGCCTTCAGCGACAACATGGTGTTCTTTTACTCACCCTCACAGATCTTGGCAGGCGAGGCACCCAGCGGTCGCTCATTGCGCATCGGCGGAATGGTTGAGGAAGGCAGTATCGAGCGCGAGCCAGGCAGCCTGACCATCAGTTTCCGCATCACTGACATGGGCGAGAGCATCCCGGTGACTTATTCGGGGGTGTTGCCCGACCTGTTCCGCGAGGGCAAGGGTGCGGTGGCTCAAGGTGAACTGCAGAACGGCGTGTTCGTGGCCAGCGAGATCCTCGCCAAGCACGACGAGAACTACATGCCGCCCAAGCTCAAAAAAGACTGAGGACCGACCATGCTTGCCGAACTCGCTCAGATGTTGTTGTCGCTGGCACTGGCCACAAGCCTTGTGGTCGGGCTTTACGGATTGTGGGGTGTCACCGGGGGCGGGCGGACCGAGCTCGGCGCATTGTCCGGCCAGTTGCGCTCGACCTCGACCCTGCTGTTCGGTCTGGTCGGCATCGCCTTCGTTCTGCTGATCGCGCTGTTCTTGGGGAGCGATTTTTCGGTTCGCAACGTCGCCGAAAACTCCAATACCTTGCTGCCCTGGCCGTACAAGATCGCCGCCAGTTGGGGCTCGCACGAGGGCTCCTTTCTGCTGTGGGTGCTCATGCTGGCCGGCTGGACGGCCGCCGTCGGCTGGGCTTCGGGCGCATTGGCCGATGGTTACCGCGCCCGCGTACTCACCATCTTGCTGCTGCTGCAAGCCGGTTTCCTGCTGTTCCTGGTAGCGAGCTCGAACCCGTTCGAACGCATCCTGCCCGCCATGCCCGAGGGCCGCGATCTCAACCCGCTGCTGCAAGACCCGTTCATGGTCATTCACCCGCCCATGCTCTACATGGGCTATGTCGGCTTCGCAGTGGCCTTTGCCTTTGCTGTTGCGGCGTTGATGGAACGCCGACTCGACCCGACCTGGGCGCGATGGAGCCGGCCGTGGGCCAACGCCGCTTGGGCCTTCCTGACGGTCGGTATCCTGCTGGGGTCCTGGTGGGCTTATCGCGAACTCGGTTGGGGCGGCTGGTGGTTCTGGGACCCGGTCGAGAACGCCTCGCTGATGCCTTGGCTGGCTGGCACCGCACTCATTCACTCGCTGGCTGTCACTGATAAGCGCGATGCACTGAAGAGCTGGACAGTGCTTCTTGCCATCGTCACGTTTGCGCTGTCGCTGCTGGGAACCTTCCTGGTGCGTTCCGGTGTGCTGACCTCGGTACACGCCTTCGCCACTGACCCGGAGCGCGGAATCTTCATCCTCTCGCTGCTGATGGTCGTGGTTGGCGCCTCGCTGGTGCTGTACGCCGCCCGGACACGCGACATCGGCATTGGCGGCAGCTTTGGCCGCGTTTCGCGCGAGTCCTTCCTGCTCGCCAACAACGTTCTGATGACCGCGGCGCTCGGGGCAGTGATGCTGGGCACGCTCTACCCGCTGTTCGCCGAGGTCATCACCGGCCGCAAGATGTCGGTGGGCCCCCCCTACTTCGAGGCTGTGTTCACGCCGCTGCTGTTGCCAGCTGCCTGGCTGATGGCGGTCTCGCCAGGTCTGCGTTGGAAGGAGAGTCAACTGGCCGATATCCTGCGCCCGATGTGGATGCCCTTGTTGGTGACGCTGGGGCTCGGAGTGATCTGGGTGCTACTCCTTGGGCCCTTTAAGTGGCTCACGGCATTGGGGCTGGCCGGCGGCCTGTTCCTTATCTGGGGAACGCTGGACCACGCGCGCAAGCAGCTCGCGAAACTCGCTGGCACCGGCGAGCCGGTGGCACTCACGGCACGCATGCGCAAGCTCGGCACCAGCTACTGGTCGATGGTGGTCGCACACCTGGGCGTAGCGGTGTTCATCATTGGCGTCGCCATGGTGAAGTCGTACGAGATCGAGCGCGACGTGGTCATGAAGCCTGACGAAACCGTGACTGTTGGAGATGCCCGTTTCACCTTCGTCGGTGTCGACCGCGTCATGGGGCCCAACTTCGTTGCCCAGCATGGCGTTATCGAACTGACCACCGACGGCCGCACCATTCACCTGCTCGAACCGCAAAAACGCATGTACTTCGCTGGCGAGCAGGTGATGACCGAGGCCGCGGTGAAATATGGGCTGTTCGGCGACATCTACGTGTCGCTGGGCGACCCCCTGCAGGGCGAGGGTGACACCATTGGCGCCTGGAGCGTGCGCGTCTACATCAAGCCATTCATGGCCTGGGTGTGGGTCGGATGCCTGATGATGGCGATCGGCGGCGGCATGACCTTGTTCGACCGTCGCTACCGCTTCCGCCGGCAGGCCGCCGGCGCAGCCACCAACACGGCCACCGATCCCGCGCCGACCGCCATGGCTCGCAGCAGCGGCCAGGGAGCCTGAGGTGCCGTCGCAACTGCGCGTCATTCTGCCGCTGGTCGCGCTGGTCGTGCTGGCGGTGGTGTTCGTGTTCGGCTTGCAGACCGACCCACGCAAGCTGCCCTCGGTGTTCATCGACAAGCCCGCGCCGGCCTTCGAGCTGCCCGCGCTGGCCCAAGACCAGCCACCCTTTGCACCGGGACAGTTGCGCGGCCAGGTCTGGCTGCTCAACGTATTCGCCAGCTGGTGCGCTGCTTGCGTGGTCGAGCACCCCTATCTGCTCGACATTGCCGAACAGCACCCTGACCTGCCCTTGGTCGGCCTGGCCTATAAAGACGCCCCCAGCGACACCCGCAACTGGCTGCGTCAACGCGGCGATCCGTTCACGCGCATCGCTGTCGACCGTGATGGCTTGGTCGGCATCGACTACGGTGTTTACGGCGTGCCAGAGACCTTCGTCATCGATGCCAGCGGAGTGATCCGCTACAAGCACGTCGGCCCGATCGACGGTAGCTTTTTCGATACCCATGTTGCGCCGCTGCTGCGCGCACCCGGAGCTTAAGCCATGGACACTGCCACCCTTGAGCAGCAGGGCGTGGATATCGAGCGCCTGAGGGAGATCAGCAGTGACCTGCGTTGCCTGGTCTGCCAGAACCAAAGCATCGCCGACTCCAACGCCGGCCTGGCTATCGATCTACGCAACCAGGTCGTCAAGCTGATGAGCGAAGGACGTAGCGACACCGAAATCAAGCAGTACATGGTCGACCGCTACGGCGAGTTTGTGCTCTACGACCCACCGTTCTCGGCCGCCAACGCTGCGCTATGGGTTGGCCCCTTCCTATTGGTGGTGCTGGGGGTCTGGGTAGCACGGCGGACGATCGCCGCGCGCTTGGCGGCGCGACACACGCCCGGTGACGGGCTGACTGCTGCGCAAAAGAAAGCCCTGGAAGAGCGCTATCGGGCCTCGCAAAGCGACTAGCCGACTACTTGTCGGTCATCACCCAGACGCCGTCCCACTCGCCCTCGGGCGGATTCGCCTTCAAGAACTCGCAGCGCTCGATATACGTCTGGCTGAGCGTGTCCTTCGGGTTGTAGTGCAAGGCTTTCGTGAACCCCGCGATGGCATCGTCCCAGCCACCAGCACGGTAGCGCATCAAGCCCTCGGTGAAGTTGCCGAGCACCTCCATCATGTTCGGGAAGCTTTCGGGCGTGTGGTAATCGAGCACCTCGTAGACGCTCACCGGTTGCGTCTTGCCCTTGACCACCACCAGGTCGACCTCGCGCATGCGGTAGATGCCCCGCAATTTGGCCTGAGTGAACTCCGAGATCAGGATCTTCGCCGAGTATTGTTTGCAAGCCGACTCGAGGCGAGCCGCGAGGTTCACGCCATCGCCGATGACGGTGTAGTCCATGCGCTTCTTCGAGCCGATGTTGCCACTGACGACGATATCGGTATTCAACCCGATACCGATATGCACCGGCAGCTTTCCCTCGGCCTCGCGCACCACGTTCCAGGCGTTTAGCTCGCGGATCATCGAGACGGCCGCACGCACCGCGCGGTCCTCGTCATCGTCGTGCGCGAGCGGGATACCGAAGCCGGCCATGATGGCGTCGCCGATGAACTTGTCGAGCATGCCGCCTTCACGGGTGATGCAGTCGACCATGATCTCGAAGTACTCGTTGAGCAGCGTCACCGTGGCCTGCGGGCCCAGTGCTTCGGTCAAGGTGGTGAATCCACGGATGTCCGAGAACAGCAGCGTGGCGGTCACACTCTGCCCACCCATCGCCTCGCCGCCCTTGGCCATCAACTGGTCAGCGATGGCCGGGTCGACGTAGCGCGACATGGTCGACTTCATACGTTTCTCGGACGAGATGTCTTCAAACATCACCATCGTGCCCAAGCGTTCACCCTCGACACTGGTCAGCGGCAGGATGGTGCTATTGACCGACACCGCTTCGCCGCGCACCCGCATCTCGGCGTCCATGGTGATATCTGGGGTCGGGTCGGCTTCGAGCTTGCGGATCTTCTCGACGATCCAGGCGTTGTCCTCGCCGAACAGGGCCTCGACCTTCTGGCCGACGATGTCCTCGACCCGCGCCTGCAGGATCTTCGAGCCGGCTGCGTTACAGGTGATGACGGTCTCGGCGTCGTCCAAGGTGATCACGCCGTTGCTCATCGACTCGAGCATCGACTCGTTGTAGTTCTTCATGTTCTGCACGTCGGCGAACAGCGAAGCATTTTCCAGCGAGATGGCGATCTGCGCGGTGAAAGCCTTCAGACGCGATTCGTCCTCGGACGTGAACACCCCGTTCTTCTTGTTCAGCACCTGGGTGACGCCGATCACCTTGCCCTTCTGGTTGATGATCGGCACACACAGGATGCTGCGGGTGAAGAAGCCCGATTTCTTGTCGAAGGCCGGGTTGAAACGGAGGTCGGCATAGGCATGCGGGATATTGATAGTCTTGCCGCTGCTGAACACCGCCCCGGCGATGCCTGCCGTGTTCGGCAGACGGATCTGCATGGAACCCAAGCCTTGCCCCACCTGCGACCACAGGGTCTGCGTCTTCTCGTCGTTGAGGAACAGGGTGCTGCGCTCGGCATTCAGCATGCGCGTGGCTTCCGCCATCACTTTGTTGAGCAGCGAGTCGATCTTGATGTCGGAGGTGAGGTCGCTGACCACCTCGAGGAACTCGAGCTCCTGCTGGCGCAGCCGCTTCATGCGCTCGACCAGCGCCGTGCTCTCCAGACCCAGCGCGCCCTGGGTGGTGATGGCGGCGAATAGCTCCTGATCGTCCTTGCTGAACTTGCCCTGCCGTTTGTTCAATGCCTGCGCAACACCAATGATGTCGCCCTTGGCGTTGCGGATCGGCACGCACAGGATGCTCTGCGTGCGGTATCCGGTGCGCTCGTCGACCGAGCGGTCGAAGCGCTTGTCCTTGTAGGCGTCGTGAATGATCGCCGGCTTGCCGTTCTGGTAGACCCAGCCGGCCACACCGCGGTCGTTCATCAGCCGGATCTCCTGGCTCAGGTTGCCCTGAGCGACGCGGCTGTAAAGCTCATTGGTGGCGGCATCATTGAGGAACAGCGTGCTGCGGTCGGCGCCCAGCTGATCGGTGCTGACCTCGACCAACAAATGCAGGATGTCGTCGAGCGAATCCATCGCCGCGACCTTCTCCGAGATCGAAAGCAACAAGCGGAGCAGGTTCTCCTGCCAGGTCTTGCCGATCAGTGCGACCGAGTACGCGCCCCCTTTGCTGGCCCCGTTGCCCGCCGCCCGGCTACGCGTGGCGCCTGACTTGGCGGTTCGGGCAGCCGCTGGTGGCGTGATGGTAGAACTCATGTTGAGCGTGCCTCTAGGGTGTCTCGCAAGGTCTGCACGGTCTCGCGCAGTTGAGCGTTCTCGGCTTCCAGCGCCTGTACCGCAGCCTGGATCGCCTGCTCGCGACCGGCGCGCTCCTCATCCAGCGCGTCGCGCATGGTCTGCGCCAGGGTGCGCATCTGTGCCAGTTCGGCAGCATAGCGCTGGGTGGTGTCCTGGATGGCGGCCTCGGTCTGGCGGCGAGACTCCTCCAGCGCGTCGCGCAGCGCCTGCACAGTGGATTTGATCTGTTGCATCTGGTCGGCCTCGGCGGCGATCGCCGCCTGCACCGCGGCCTGTTCCCGACGCTGCTGCTCCTCGAGCGACTCGCGCATCGCGGCGATAGTGGCTTTCAGCTGCGCGACCTCGCGGTCATGCGCAAGCGTCATATCGACAGGCTGCACGGCAGCGGGAATGGAAGACACGAATATGCGCCAAATGTCGGAATTTCACTACATTAGCCCGTGCGAGAGCGGCTTCGCAAGCGCGCCCTGCAAGGTCGGTACATGCGAAAATCGCGCCTCTCCCCTTTGTGCACTGCCTGCCATGACCACGCCCCTGTTCACGCCGCTCGCCCTCGGCCCAATCACCCTGCCCAACCGCATCGTCATGGCCCCACTGACGCGATGTCGGGCTGGCGAGGGTCATGTCCCGCAACCACTGGCCGCGCTGTACTACGCACAACGCGCCAGCGCCGGGCTGATCGTCTCGGAGGCAACGCAGATCGCGCCAGAGGGCCAAGGCTACCCAGCCACCCCGGGCATTCACAGCGACGCTCAGGTCGTTGGCTGGCGACGCGTCACCGATGCCGTGCACGCGGTGGGCGGACGGATGTTCCTGCAGCTCTGGCACGTCGGCCGCATCTCGCACCAGGACTTTCAGCCCGACGGTGCACTGCCGGTGGCGCCGTCAGCCATCGCCGCGCAAGGCCAAGCGATGACCCGCTTCGGCATGCAGGACCACCCGGTGCCGCGGGCACTCGATGCCGCCGAGCTGCCTGGTCTCGTCGAAGCCTACTCCGCGGCGACCCGGCGCGCGCTCTTGGCCGGCTTCGACGGTGTCGAAGTGCATGCGGCCAATGGTTATCTGCTCGACCAATTCCTGCGCGACAAGACCAACCACCGTAACGATGCCTATGGCGGCACCATCGCCAAGCGCATACGCCTGCTCGACGAGGTCGTGGCGGCGGTCACAGAGGTTGCTGGAAAGGATCGCACCGGCGTCCGCATCTCTCCCGAGAATACGTTCAACGACATCGACGACAGCGACCCGCAGGCGCTGTTCAGTGCGGTGGCCGGCATGCTCAAGGGCCGCATCGCCTATCTGCATGTGGTGGAAGGCGAAGATCGCGTCGCCCAGGGCCAGGCACGGGTCGACTACCGCTCCTTGCGCGCAGCCTTTGCGGGCGTCTACACGGCCTGCTGCAACTACACGCCAGAGAAAGCTGCCGCGGCAGTCGCCGACGGCAGCGCCGACCTGGTGGCCTTTGGACGACCGTATCTGGGCAATCCGGATCTGGTGACGCGGATCCAGCTAGGTATCCCACTGAAGCGCAGCGACGCCTCGTCCTGGTACGGCGGCAGCGAGCAAGGCTACACCGACTATCCGCTGGCCAGCACGCTGTCCGCCTGAGGCCGGGGCGCGCCAACCCCGCGCCCGAGCCGTCCTTGCATGGCATCGGTTCTGGCCTGGAGCCCGCGCCACGCGTGGCGAAGTCTTTTTGGGAACGGGATCAACAGAGCCCAGACGCCAAAGGGCGCGACTAGCGAGATCCGGCTGGGCCCTCGTTGGACGCTGCGGTGGGTTTGCGTCGCCGGGGTTTGTGTCCGGAAGCGCTAGGCTTGCGTTCAGCTGCCGTTGGTGTTGCCGCCACCGGCATGGGGTCGTCGCGCGCTTGCGCGACATCATCCAGCGTACGACCAAGTTCGGAGGTCACCTGCTCAGCCTGCGCTGCGACCGACCTGGCACTGGCCTCGATATCGTCGCGCAGTCGCCGCAACTCAGCTAACTCACCCTCACGGTCGATGTCCTGGACCACCCGGTGGGCATAGCGTCGCGCGCGGCCGATCCAGCGTCCGACATCGCGTGCCAGACGCGGCAACCGCTCCGGGCCCAGAACCAGCAGAGCCACGACGCCCACCAGCAGCAGTTCGGTGAAGCTGATGTCAAACATGTGCTTGGTCGCGGGGCTAGCCGGGGGTGTGGTCCGCAGCCAGCCGGCGCGACACCAATGACTCAGGCGGATTCGAAGCCCGACGAGCTGCGTCGTCTGCGGGCCTGGCGTCTCCCTTGCCCTTGCGGAACCCCTTCACTGCCTCGCCAAGGCCGGCACCGGCGCCGCGCAGCTTCTTTGTGCCGAAGACCAGCACCAGGACCGCCAGAACGACCCACCAGTGCCAGATACTCAAAGAACCCATGCGACCCCCTGTGTCGTGACTTCTTGTGTCAGCGTACGCCGCGGGCAACCTGGATGCGCGCAGCCTCTTGAACGTCAACACTAAATGAAAAGCCCGCCGGGTGGCGGGCTTTCAAAACTTGGTTGCGGGGGCAGGACTTGAACCTGCGACCTTTGGGTTATGAGCCCAACGAGCTGCCAACTGCTCCACCCCGCGTCTGAGGGGTCGGAGTATAGCCGAGCAACGTCGGCATGACTAGCGTTGAACGACCGCGCGATCGAGCCACGCCGTCAATGGCTGCCAGTTCTCCAACTCGCGGCGAGCCCGACTTGGCGCCAAATCGAAAATCGAACGGCCCTGAGTGCCAGCCAGAGGATAGATCTGGGTATCGCGCAAGTAAGTGAGTACCGGCAGATCGAAATGTGCCAGGAAGCGTTCCAGCATGCCGGCGGTACGCGTCCGCGGGTCGACCCGCATGGCCACAAGCGCTACGTAGTCAGCCCCGGTGCGACCGGTCTGCTCGCTGACAACATCGCCGAGGAAGTCTTCAGTCGCACTCATGTCGAACAGGCTGGGCTGCACCGGAATCAGCACGCGATCGGCGTTGCGCAAGGCGCGGCGCAGTTCGGCACCGTGAATGCCGGCCGGCCCGTCGATCACCACCGTGCCCACCCCGGAGGGCGGCATCCAGCTCGCCCGCGCATCAAAGCCGGACACCTGTGGCAGCGTATCGGAACGAAAGCCCAGCCAGGCCAGCGCCGACTGCTGACGGTCGAGGTCGCCCAGCGCCACCGACTCGCCACTACGCGCGAGGTAGCCGGCGACATTGGTCGCCAGCGTAGTCTTGCCGGCGCCGCCCTTCGGGTTGATAACGAGGATGCTGGCCATAGGGTTCTCCGGTAATTACGTCAGCGACCCAATTCGCGGCGATCGACCAGCGCTTGGGCCAAGGTACCGCTATCCGTGAACTCCAGCTCACCACCGACCGGCAGACCTCGCGCGATGCGACTCAGGCGGATGCCGCGGTGGGCCAACCAGACACCGATGTACTGTGCGGTAGCCTCGCCTTCGACGCTAAAACCAGTGGCCAGGATCACTTCTTCGATCTCGCTGCCCTCGACGCGCTGCCGCAGCTGTTCAAGCGCCAGCTGTCGCGGGCCCACCCCATCCAGCGGCGAAAGCTTGCCCAGCAAGACGAAATACAGACCACGGAAAGTGTGGGTCTGCTCGATGCGTAGCAGATCGGCAGGCGTCTCCACCACCGCCAACAGCCGGCGGTCGCGGTCCGGGCCGGCACATAACTCGCAAAGATCGCGTTCGCTGAAGGTATTGCACAGCTGACAATGCCCGATCCGCTCGCGCGCCTCGACAATGGCTTGAGCCAGCCGGTCGGCCCCTTGCGGGTCACGCTGCAGCAGGTGATAGGCCATGCGCTGTGCCGACTTTGGGCCAACCGCCGGCAGGCAACGCAAAGCCTCAATCAGCCGCACCAGCGCCGAGGGCTCGCTCACGTCGTCAGAACGGCAGCTTGAAGCCGGGCGGCACTGGCAAACCGGCGGTCAGGCCCGACATGCGCTCCTGCACTGTCGCCTCGACCTTCTTCACCGCATCGTTGACCGCCGCTGCCAGCAGGTCCTCGAGCATCTCCTTGTCCTCTTGCAGCAACGATGGATCGATCTGCACACGTCGTACATCATGGCGGCAAGTCATCGCGACCGTGACCATGCCGGCGCCCGCCTTACCCTCGACCTCGATGCTAGCGAGTTCTTCCTGCGCCTTGCGCATGTTCTCCTGCATCTGCTGGGCCTGTTTCATCAAGCCTGCCAGTCCACCTTTCATCACGTCTTCATCCTCCGTCTAAACATCCCGTGCATCGGTCTGCAGCGGGCGCACGCTGGTCTCGTCGATGCGCCCGCCCATCTGATCGATCAGGCCGCGAACGAATGGATCGTCGCGGATCGCTTGTTCAGCATCGGCTTGGCGTATGGCACGGTCGGACTCGCGTCGGGCGATCGGGGTTGCATCGGCGGCGACGTCTTGCACCTCGACCCGCACCGACCAATCGTTGCCTAGCAGGGTCTGGACCGCTTGCTCGAGCTGACGCTCGACGCCGGCCTCGCGCATGGATGCATACTGACCGGGCAGGGCCAGCCGCAAGACACGACCATCGACCGCCTGCAGCACGCAGCGGTCACCCAGCATCTTCGACCGTCCAACCAGGCGCAGCCGCGTGACCAAGGCCGGCCAGTCACCGTCGAAGGCAACGCCGGTGGTGTTCGCAGACGTGGCGGACATGTCGGAGGTGGCGGTCGCGAGTGCGGGGATGGCTGTGGTTGCTAAGGAGGGAACTGCATCACCGGCGATTGCCGCGATCGGTGCAGCGGGCCTGGCGTTGATTGGATCGGCGTTGGCGCCAAGCCCCCTCACGATGCTGACGGTGTGCGCATCTGCGGGCGCAAGGCCGGCAACGGCCGGGGCATTCACGGTGTCTTGGGGCGCGGCCAGCGCCAACATGCGCAACACCGCCATCACGAAACCCGACTCGGCATCTGGCGCCCAATCGAGCTCGGCACGGGCGTGCGTCGCGACCTGGTACAAGACCTGCAGATCGGTCGCCGAAAAACGCCCGGCAATCTGTTGCAACGCCACCGGCGCATCCGCATCGGGCAGGGTACGCAGCAGTGCCACCTGCTTGGTCTGACGCGCCAGCTCCTGCAAAGCGGCATCCAGCGAGACTCCGCGATCGACCACCGCATCTGCGGCAGCCAGCGCAGCTTGTGCGTCGCCGCGACTCAGGGCATCGAGCAGCGCTGTGATGGCCTCGCCGTCAGCCACGCCCAACATGTCAGCCACCGCTGCCGTCTGCACCTGCCCTCCACCAAAAGCGATCGCCTGGTCGAGTAGCGACAGCGCGTCGCGCAGGCTGCCGCGGGCGGCGCGGGCCAGCAAAGCCAAGGCCTCCGGCTCGGCCGCCACACGCTCCTGCGCCAAGATGTGGCTCAGCCGCTCGACGATGACCGTTTCGGCGATCGGCTTCAGGCCAAATTGCATGCAGCGCGATAGGACCGTTACCGGGATCTTCTGTGGGTCGGTGGTGGCCAGCACAAACTTGACGTGCTCCGGGGGCTCTTCCAGTGTCTTCAACATGGCGTTGAAGGCTGAACCCGACAACTGGTGCACCTCATCGATCACATACACCTTGAAACGCCCCACGCTGGGCGCGTAAAGGGCATTCTCGAGCAGGTCGCGCATGCGATCGACTTGCGTGTTGGACGCAGCATCGAGTTCGATGAGATCGACGAAACTGCCGGCCTCGATCGCCTGGCAAGCGGAGCAACGACCGCATGGGTCCGGAGTGACTCCGGTCTCGCAGTTGAGCGCACGGGCCAACACCCGCGCCAAGGTCGTCTTTCCGACACCGCGCGTGCCAGTGAACAGATAGGCGTGATGCAGACGGCCGCTCTGCAATGCGTGCCGCAAGGCTTGCAGCACATGGCCCTGGCCGACCACGTCGGCGAAGGAGCCGGGGCGCCATTTGCGGGCGAGGACGCGGTGCGCTTGCATGTCGGCATTATGCACCGGCACGCAGGTCGATCATGCTCGAAGCGCGCCATGACGCTTCCCACGCACCCTAAACCCGGCAGCCTTCGACGCGCCAAGGGGCGCCGTAGCGCCCCTTGTGAACCAGTCGGGCGACAAACCGCCCGAAACGACCTAGAACGCCAGCTTCAAGCGCACTTGATGGAAGTTAACGCCGCCATTGTTGTCGCTGATGCCCGCATTGGAGTAGTGCTGGTAGCGATAGCCGAGATCGTACTTGAGCCCCTCACCAAAGCGGAAACCCAGACCTACGTGATCGCCAAACTCGAACGCAGTGCCCATCTTCTTGTCGTCGGACAGGCGTACGCTGGAAAACACATGCACGCCGACAGCGGCTTCCATGTACGGTGCGAATCCATTCACTGGCAGTCGCTCGTAGCGGAATACCGGGGTGATCCCCAAACCATAGATGCTGCGACCACCAGGACCGTCGCCGCGCCAATAAGAGGCATCCGCTTCCCAGTAGCCGCCAAGGAACCAATTGCCTTCGGTAAACCAACGCTTGTCCCAGTTCCAAACCAAGCCAACGGCACCCATGTCGGCATGCTCGCCGGTTCCACCTATCACGGAAAAGCCATCAACCGCTGCCACCGGAGCCGAGGCGGTGAACACGCTTGCAACCAGTGCTGCCCGGAGTCGTTGTTTCATTCTCTGTCCTTCTGTTCTTGCTGTTCTCGTCATTTTGGCCTGCTGAACGTGCTGGCCGAGCTGGCGCCGTGCGGCACCGGCCCGTTTGAACGGGTGGCGAGCCTTGCCCCCGGCACTTGCAACGAACGGCTGGGGCTGCTGCCTTCCGACCCTGACCCGGTTCACCATCGCGCAATGCGGGGAGGCCCGCCATGGAAGCCACTATGCCACAGTGGCCATTTCCGCGAAATGTAAGGTTCGGCGGGCGCCTCTGTCCACTGCCCCGACGACCCACAACGATGCCCGTATTGTTGTTGTTGCATCGGCACCACAGCCCATCGTGCTGTAGTGCGACTCGCACTTCAGCCCAGGCGAGACTCTCTGGCCACCTGCCGACCGACTGCTTTCGGTACGCCGAGCAGCCGTCGCTTTTCAGTCTGGGCCACCTGGCGACTCAGCTGTGCTGCAACCTGCGCAACGAGGCCTCGATACCAGCCGCGTCCAGTCCCTCCAGGGCCAGCAGGGTTGCATGGTCGCCGTGGTCGATGAAGCGGTCGGGCAATCCCAGATGGTGGATCGGCACCATCGGAATACGCTCACCTAGCTCAACCAGCGCCTCGGCGCACGCCGAGCCGGCCCCACCAGCGATCACATGCTCCTCGACGGTGACGATGCGGTCGTGGCTGTTGGCGATGCGTTCGATCATGGCCAGGTCGATCGGCTTGACGAAGCGCATGTTGACCACTGTAGCGTCGACCACCTCAGCGGCCTTCATCGCCGGGGCAACCATCGAGCCAAAGGCCAGGATCGCCACCCGCTGTCCAACCGGCGCGCCGCTCTCCCGCAGCAATTCAGCCTGGCCGATCGGTAAGGGTTCGAGGGTGCTGGTTGCATCGACGCCGGTTCCAGCCCCGCGCGGATAACGCACGGCGCTAGGGCCGTCGTAGGCCAGACCGGTACTGAGCATGCGCCGACATTCCAGCTCGTCCTTGGGCGCCATGACCAACATGTGCGGGATGCAGCGGAGGTAGCTGTAGTCATAGATTCCAGCATGGGTCGCGCCGTCGGCACCCACCAGACCAGCACGGTCGATGGCGAACACCACCGGCAGCTTCTGCAATGCCACATCGTGGATCAACTGGTCATAGCCGCGTTGCAGGAAGGTGCTGTAGATCGCCACCACCGGGCGCAGACCCTCGCAAGCGACGCCGGCGGCGAAGGTCACCGCATGCTGCTCGGCGATGCCGACGTCGTAGTAGCGGTTTGGAAAGCGCTGCGCGAACTCGACCATACCCGAACCTTCACGCATCGCCGGGGTGATACCAACGACACGGTCATCAGCGGTCGCGGCATCGCACAGCCAAGCGCCAAACACCGCCGAGTAGGTCGGCTTGGCTGGGGCAGTGGATGGCTTGATGCCGGCATCGGGATCGAACTTGCCCGGCCCGTGATAGAGGATCGGGTCAGCCTCGGCGCGCTCGTAGCCTGCACCTTTGCGAGTCACCACATGCAGGAACTGCGGCCCCTTCAGACGACGCAGATTCTGCAGTGTGGGTACCAGAGCGTCGAGGTCATGGCCATCGATCGGGCCGACATAGTTAAAACCGAACTCTTCGAACAACGTGCCGGGCGTGACGAAGCCCTTGGCCGTCTCTTCGATACGATGCGCCAGTTCACGCATGCTCGGCAGATTACTAAGCAGCTGTTTTCCCAGTTCCTTGGTCGAGGTGTAGAGCTTGCCGGACAGCAAGCGGGTGAGGTACTTCGACAACGCCCCGACCGGCGGACTGATCGACATCTCGTTGTCGTTGAGGATCACCAGCAGATCGATATCGCGCTCGATACCGGCATTGTTCAGTGCCTCGAAGGCTAGGCCGGCACTCATCGCGCCATCGCCGATCACCGCAACATGACGCCGTCGATCGGGGCCCTCGTGCTCACCCTTCTGACGCGAAGCGACCGCCATACCCAGCGCTGCCGAGATGCTGGTCGAGGAATGTGCAGTGCCGAAATGATCGTATTCGCTCTCGCAACGGCGCGGGAAGCCCGACAAACCATTGAGCTGTCGCAGGGTGCCCATGCGTTCGCGGCGGCCGGTGAGGATCTTGTGCGGATAGCTCTGGTGCCCAACATCCCAGATCAACCTGTCATAGGGCAGGTTAAACACATGGTGCACGGCGACAGTCAGTTCGACGGTGCCAAGGTTTGAGGACAAATGGCCGCCAGTGCTCGCTACAGAGCGCAGCAGGAAGTCGCGCAACTCGTCGGCCAACTGTCGCAACTGTGGGCGGGATAACTCGCGGACACGTGCCGGGCTGTTGATTGTCTCGAGGATCGATTCAACGTTCTGCATGGGGCCGGATTGTGCGCCATTCAGCGCCTCGACGGTGACGCTGCGATCGATGCTGTTCATGGTGCCTCCGCGGGTCGGGTGGTGCTCGCCGCCGCCATACGGCGCGAACGCATGCCCCACTGCCAGAGTCGCTCGAAGGGGATCGGCAAGACCATGAACCAGTGTTCAAGGATCGCCAGGCTGAGCAACGTAGCGAGTAGGGTGAAAGCGGCGATCTCATAGCTTGAGGCCAGCGGCGCAAACGCACCCTGCCAAACAGCGATGACAAGGATGGTCGGCAAGGTCACCGAAAATGGGAACAAGGCATTCATGGGGCGACGCGTGAAGTAGGTTTGCAGGTAGCACAGGTGTGGCGGCAGAAAGCTCTCAGACAGGTTGCGTACACCCAAAAAGACATTGAGCTTGGCGCTCTGACGCATCACCCAAAGGATGCCGAAGGTATACCAGCCGACGCGATTGGCACCGTCGCCGGCGATCGCCCACGCCAGAATCCCCAACAGCAAAAGCACAATCTCGTGATGCAAAACCGTCTGCAACGCGTACGACACCCGACGCCAACCGACACAGCCGGCCGGGCAATCGACGCGCCGGGGGCCGGTCACATAACCCAGCAGGAATGCCACTTCTTGCCAGGCCCAGATCAGTACCGCGCAACTGAACGCGCAATACGCGCCAGCGACAGTTGGTAGGTCGCGCGTGAGCGTGAGCCCCCAAAACGCCGCCACCATCAGCAGCGATGCCAGCGCAAAGGTGTGTCGGAAGGTCCAGCGCGGCAGGCCGTTCAGGTACAGAATGACTCCGGTACTGGCCCACCAGACCAAGACCGTGAATAACGCTGGCCAAGCGAGTTCTGCCATCTCACCAGACCGGTGCAAGACGCGGATCGTCCGGGAGCGCCTTGTGGCGAGCCGGCAAGCAATACATGCGGGTGAACACTGCCGCCACCTTCAGGCCTAGGCCAAGCCGGCGGACACCGTTCCACAGGCCGCCGGCCTGCGCCGCCGCGTCCATCGCCTCGGCGGTGACACGCAAGGTCTCAAGCCCGGCGAGGAAGCGCGGATCTTCGAAGTTCAACGTCACCGGGAAGACCTGCTCGGAGATCTCGCGAGTGACCCGAAACACTTCCATATCGTAGGCGGTCGGGTCGAGCGCCAGCGACTTGTGGAACACCGGCCGGGCGTGGTCACGGACGTACATGGTGGCAAAGACGGCGAGGGTGAAGAAGCGGATCCATAAGCGGTTCATGCCGCTGGTCAGCTTCGGGTCAGCCCGCATGAGTAAGGCAAACGCCTCGCCGTGGCGGAATTCGTCGTTGCACCATTCGCGGAACCATTTGAAGATGGGGTGGAAGCAAAGCTCCGGGTGCCGCTCGATCTGCCGGTAGATGGTGATGTAGCGCGCATAGCCGATCTTCTCCGACAGGTAGGTGGCGTAGAAGATGAACTTCGGCTTGAAGTAGGTGTACTTCTTCGCCTTGACCAGAAAGCCGAGGTCGACGCCGATGCCGAAATCCTTTAGCCACTGGTTGATGAAACCGGCGTGACGCGACTCGTCGCGGGCCATGTACCCGAACAGGTCTTTCATGTCAGGGTTTTTCACCCGTCGGCGGATCTCGGCATACAACACGCAGCCCGAGAATTCGGCAGTCACCGAGCTGATCATGAAGTCGACGAACTCCTGGTAGAGCTCGTCGGGCAGGTGCGAGTAATCCTTGCCCATCATCTCGGCTGGCCGTTCGAAGTGACCGTTGTTGGGGTCGGCCTTGAACTCCTCCATCAGCGCATCCCACTGCGACCGGATGCTGTTGATGTCGAGCCGGTCCATGGCGTCGAAGTCAGTGGTGTAGAAGCGCGGGTCGAGCATGGTGTTCTTCTGCGCGCGTTGGGTCGATTCGTTGAGCTCGACCGCCTCGTTGATGGCGTTCATGGCTGAGTCCTTTGCGTGGCGGTGTTCGTGGCGACCCGAGGCCGCGGATAGTTGCGCGCGTTCGAGAAACGGCGGGTGGAGAAGCTGACCTCGTACAGCAAGTCGAGCTCGAACCGGGCGACGAAGACGGTGCGCAGGCGCTCCCACCAGGACGCGCGTGACACCGTGGCGCGCCGCTCGGCGACCAGGGTCTGCCCCCAAGCGATGCGCGTCGGCGGGTTGTGGACCAAGACCTCGTCGCCAGGGCCGACCTCGACCCCTTGCAGGATGACGTGGGCGTAGCAGTCCTCGGCGGTGTGCGCGATCTCGATCCGGCAAGGCACTTCGCTGCGCATTGGCGGCCGACCTGTCTGCAGACGCTGGGTGTTCACGATGCGCCGCCGGACGCGTCGAGCAGACGCGCAAAAGTCTCGGCATTGGTGCTGCCGAAGGAGTTCAGCTCGATCGACTCGCCCGTTGCGGTGTCGACCAGCAGCAGACGCCCCCCGGCATACGCGACGATGCGGAACGGAGCGTCTGGGCCTGCACCATTGCGCTTGCGTTCCCGGCCCATCGCCCGCAATACGCCTCGCAAGAATCCGGCCTCGCCCTCGACACGATGGATGACCCGGCCGCTGGCAGTGTCGACCACCACCACCGCGCCGCCAGGCTCGTCGAAAAACTGCAACTCTCGTACCTGCAAGACCTGCCGGTCGGGCGTCACCAAAGGCACCGGCTCCCGCCCACCGCTCACCCAAGCCACTGCAGCCACCGTCAAAACGGCAAGGCCAAGCAAGGCGAAGCCGGGAAGATGCGGGGAACGAGCGGGTGGAGTGTTCATGTGCAATAAGACCGGCTTCACGAGGCCCCGGCCGTCTGCAGGCGGCCATCGTTCGATCGTGCAGCGCTCGCTTGGCCGTGGCTGGCGGCCCGCCCACCGGCCTCGCCCCAAGCCTCGACCAGCAGGCGCGCTACACGCGAGACGTCTGCAATACAGCGCAGCGAGGGCTGCGGCTGACGCAGCTCCCAAGGACGTGCATGCGGCCACAGATGGACGTACGCGATGCGATCGTTTTCGCCCAGGTGCAAGCAGAGGTCGCCGATATCGGCATCTCCTTGCCGTACATCGGCGCCGCAGATACGCGCAAAGGGCAGGTTGAAGGTGATGCTGAGCACGATACCGATGCGCATCACCACGCGCCGGTCGGTGATGGTGTACAGCGTGGTGCTAGCCGACCAACGAGCCAGACCGGCGAGCAGCAGCAGGCCAGCCAAGGGCAAAGGTGCGACCTGGAGCATGCCCCACAAACCCTGCAGGACGGTCGCGCCGTCGTAGCAGTCGGCGATCCATTTCCACGCCAGCAGCAGCGAGAAGTACGCCGCCACCTTGCGGATATGAAAGACCTCGATGGCAAGCCGTCGCCAGTCCGGAGCGCCCTGCCAGAGCAGGCGTTCGCCTGCTGGAAGCGGCTCCGGCAACCCCGGTTCGGGCTCGAACTCGTGTTCGGGCCCAAGGCCATGGCGGTGAGATTGCGCACTCACACCAGCGGTTCCTGACGCGAAGGTTCAGCGTACAGGGTGCCTGCACCGAAGTAGCCGAAGATCTTCTCTTCTTCCAGCAGGGTGATCTGCTCGGGCTTCTTGGTGGTCGGGGTGCCCGCCAGCTGCTGACCCAGCACAGACTTGACCCGTACTGCATCCTTGCCCACCCGCACCAGATTCATCGGCACCAGAATGGCCCGCTTGCTCCCAACATCGACCTCGACGTAGCGGAAGAGGTGCTCGGAGCGGTCGACCCACAAGTCGACGACCTTGCCACCGACCACACCATCAGCGCCAACCACATCCATCCCACGTGGATCGATCTCGCCGTGTTCGACAGCAAAACCCTTGGCCGCACGCAGGGGCACAATGCGGGCCTGACCCTCATAGGTCATGTCGAGGCGGTCGGCACGATCGGTCCAAGTGCCAGGGCCGACCCCAGCTGTCATCGCGTCGCCGGTCGGCTCGTGGGCGCTACCAGGAAAACCAGCCAACGGACGCATTGCCGCACCGGCGCCGTAGTCATCACGATCATGTGGGGCGTAGTAGTCACCCCCGTGCTGCAGCCGGAAATGCTTCGGCTTGGGCATCGGCAGGATGCCGCCATCGCGACGGCCATTGGGCAGCCCCGAGTCGAGCGGGAAACCCTCGCGTTTGCTCTCGTAGATCAGGTAGATGACAAGGCCGGCAAAGAACAGCCAGAAGCCGTACAGCGCCAATTGGGCCACGTCAACGTAGCCAGTGATCGCTCCAGTTCCCATGTATGTCTCCTTTGAAAGAGTAATCAGCCGGGGAATTCGGCCAGTCCAAACTTCTCATGCCCTGCTTCGCTCACAGAATTGCGGCTGCGTACCAGCGGCCCCAATGCGACCAAGCCGGCGAATAACAACAGCAGTTCCAGGTGATAGACGGCGCCATAGCCTGTCGCCGGATGATTGAGCGCCTCGCCCAAGGCACCGGTCGCGGCCAGCGCCGACATCCAGTCGCGCAGGACCCCGCCCAAGCCGATCGCGATACCCATGCAGGTCGCGTGTACAGCACCCCACGCACCCAAGGCCATGCCGGTGAGGCCACCACGCTCCAAGCCCATGGCTACGATGAGCGTGCCGACCGAGAACAAGCCACCGCCAAAGCCGATCAGAGCCACACCGACGCGGAACAGCATGGGCGAGCCGAACGGTTCGGCAAAGATCACTGCGCTAAAAGCCAACAGACCGACCAGTAGGCCGTTTGCGGCCAATCGGTAAGGATTACCACCACGCACCAAGGTCCGCGCAGCCACGGCGAAAGCGACCAAGGCCCCCGCTGCCAACAGCGCCGTGAGGGCCGACGTTGCTGCGACTGAAAGACCCAGTAGCTCGGCGCCGTAGGGCTCCAAGATGATGTCCTGCATATTGAACGCCGCCGTACCCAGCCCCAAGGCGACCAGGAAGCGAGCGGTGCTCGGCTCACCGGCGAAGCGCCGCCAGCTCGACCGAAAATCGGGTCGCTGCCGGTCCGGATGGGTCCGTGCGGGGTCGCGCGGCTCTTGCTTCCACAGCGCTGTCAGATTGAGCAGCAGGCTGACCACGGCAGCCCCTTGCACGACCTCGATCAAGCGGATCTGGGTGAAGTCCCCCAGCAATCCCGCAAATACGAGCCCGCTGCAAACCATACCAACCAGCAGCATGGTGTACATCAGCGCCACCACACGCGGACGCGTGCTTTCGGCGGCAAGGTCAGTGGCCAGCGCGAGGCCTGCTGTCTGGGTCGTCTGCACGCCTGCACCAACCAGCAGAAAGGCCAGCGCCGCGCTGAGGTGGCCAAACCATGCTGGCCAGTGGCTATCGCCAGACAAGAGGATCAGGGCAAAAGGCATGATCGCCAGTCCGCCGAACTGCAGCAGGGTACCGACCCAGATGTAAGGAACCCGCCGCCAACCCAGGACCGATCGGTGGATGTCGGAGCGAAAACCGACCAGCGCCCGGAACGGTGCAACCAGCAGCGGGATGGCGACCATCAGTGCAACCAACCAAGCCCCGACCCCCAGCTCGACGATCATGACCCGATTCAGAGTGCCGACCAGCAGTGCCATCGCCATGCCGACCGACACTTGAAACAGCGACAGCCGCAGCAGGCGCCCCAGCGGAAGGTCGGCGCTGGCGATGTCAGCGAACGGCAGCAGCCGTGGGCTGATGCCAAGCCACATACGGCTACCAGACTGGCGGCTCATCGGCGCACCAACTCCAGCGATTGCGAGATGTAGAAGCCCCGCGTGACCTTGCGGCTGCGCCCAAGGTGCCAGTGGCGCAAGGCCGGATCGACGCCGATCAGACGGCGCAAGGTGCGTTCACGCACCGGGTAGATGGCCGGCGAACGGTTGCCGCGCGGGAACAGCTTGCCCACGCTCATCATGGTCGCCAGCAGTAGGTTGAGTGGCGCAAAAGTGAAGATCATGCTGCGCCGGGTGCGTTGACCTAGTTCCTCCAAGACCCGAACAACGTCGGCCGGCTGATAGTGGATCAATGCATCCATCGAGATGATGTGGTCGAAGATGCCCAACTGCGGGCTTAGCATGTCGCCTGCACGAAACTCGATCGAGCCGCGCCCGAGATCGTGTGGCAGGCGGTCACGCGCGAGCTGCACCAGCGTGGGTGAGAGGTCGACGGCGACCACCTGTGCACCGCGACGCGCCAGTTCGACGGCCATGGCCCCCGTACCGCAACCCGCATCGAGGATACGCAGGCCGGTCAGGTCGGCCGGCAACTGGCTCAGTATCGACTCGCGCATGTCCTCGCGGCCGGCCCGCACCGTTGCCCGGATTCCGCCGACCGGGGCGGTCGAGGTCAAACGCGCCCAAGCTTCCACCGCAGTGCGGTCAAAATAATGCTGGATCAGCCGCCGCCGCTCGCGATACGAGGGAGCGTCGTGGGCCAGGGGTTCCTTGACAACGTGCATGGTGCTCAACTCAATCGAACCCGAGCAGGTCGAAGATCTCACGGTCTTTCAACGCTTCTGGCGCCGTACCCGGCGTGCCGGCCCACATCCGTGCCGCGAGGCGCAGGTACTCGTCCTGCACCATCTTCAGTTCGGGCGAATCTTCCAGCTCGAACAGAGTGGACTTCTTCAACCGGCTCTGGCGGATGACGTCGAGCTGCGGGAAGCGCGCCATGGTCTCCAGTCCGACCCGCTCATTGAACTTGTCGATCTGGTCAGTCGCATCCGAGCGGTTGGCGATCACCCCACCCAGACGCACGTTGTAGTTCTTGGCCTTGGCACCGATCGCCTGAACGATGCGGTTCATCGCAAAGATGCTGTCGAAGTCGTTGGCGGTGACGATCATCGCCCGGTCGGCGTGTTGCAGCGGGGCCGCGAAGCCACCACACACCACATCGCCCAGCACGTCGAAGATGACGACATCGGTGTCTTCCAACAGGTGGTGTTCCTTTAGCAGCTTGACGGTCTGGCCGACCACATAGCCACCGCAGCCGGTACCGGCCGGTGGACCACCCGCCTCGACACAGAGGACGCCGTTGTAGCCCTCGTAAACGAAATCTTCGGGGCGGAGTTCCTCGCTGTGGAAGTCGACCGTCTCGAGCACGTCGATCACGGTCGGCACCAGCTTCTTGGTCAGCGTGAAGGTGCTGTCGTGCTTCGGGTCGCAGCCGATCTGCAGCACCCGCTTACCCAGCTTGCTGAATGCGGCCGACAGGTTGGACGAGGTGGTGCTTTTGCCAATCCCCCCCTTGCCATAGATGGCGAACACCTTCGCGTTGCCGATCTTCACCCGCGGGTCGAGCTGAACCTGCAGGCTGCCCTCCCCGTCTGGCGGCGCGCCGCGCCGGATCTCGCTCATGGGGACAGTGGCAATGCTCATGCAGATGCTCCTTCGTAGACGCCTTCCAGGCGGTCCTCAAGCTCTTCGCCAGCACGGCGCAGGGCCTCGAGGGTTTCGGCACTTGGGTGCCAGAAATCACGTTCCGATGCTTCGATCAGGCGGTTTGCCAACTTGGCCGAGGCAGTCGGGTTGAGTCGCGCCAGCCGTTCCCGCATCTGCGGGTCCAGCAGGAAGGTCTCGGTCAGTTGTTGATAGACCCACGGCTGCACCTGACCGGTCGTCGCCGACCAAGCGAAGGTATTGGTGATATGGGTCTCGATCTGGCGAACGCCCTCGTAGCCATGCTGCAACATGCCCTCGTACCACTTCGGGTTGAGCATGCGGGTGCGGGTCTCGATCGCGACCTGCTCTGACAACGTCCGTACCACACCGTCGCCGCGCGTCTGGTCGCCGATGTAGACCGGCGTCGCATCGCCACCACGGGCCCGTTTCACGGCATTGCTGATCCCGCCGAGGGTATCGAAATACGTGTCGATGGTGGTCACACCCAATTCCACCGAATCGAGGTTCTGGTACGTCAAGCTGACATCAGCCAGCACGCTCTGCAGCAGCTCGGCCTTCTGCACCGGGCGCCCAGCGCGGCCATAGGCAAAGCCCTTGCGCCGCGACCAGGTCTCGGCCAGCTCATCCTCGGCGCCCCAGGCGCTGCTTTCGATCAGGTTGTTGACGTTGGCGCCGTAGGCACCGTCGGCATTGCCAAACACACGCAGCGCAGCTGTCTCAAGGTCGCAGCCGTGTTGCGCCATGTAGGCCAGCGCATGCTTGCGGACAAAGTTCTGCTCGGGCGGCTCATCGGCGCTTGCGGCGAGATACGCTGCTTCGGCCAGCAGCTTGATCTGCAGGGGCAAGAGATCGCGAAAGATACCCGACAGCGTTGCCACGATATCGATGCGCGGCCGGCCCAAGACCTCTAGGGGGAGCAACTCGGCGCCCGCCAGACGGCCATAAGAGTCGAAGCGGGGCTCAGCGCCCAGCAATGCCAAGGCCTGACCGATCGGCGCACCCTCGGTCTTCAGGTTGTCGGTCCCCCAGAGCACCAGCGCCACCGTCTCGGGCAGCGGATTGCCATCGGCCAAGTGTCGCTCGAGGATACGCTGGGCCTGGCGCGCACCGTCGCCAAGCGCGTAGCGACTGGGAATACGGAACGGGTCGAAGCCATGCAAGTTGCGTCCAGTCGGAAGGATCTCCGGGGTGCGCAGCAGATCGCCGCCGGGCGCCGGCGCGATATAGCGCCCATCGAGCACCCGCAAGATGCCATCGAGTTCGGTGTCGACCGCCAGCTGCGCGTCGACATTGCGCAACTGGGCGTAGAGGGCCTCGGTCGTAGCGTCCCGCTCGAGGCCGGCAGCTGCCGCAAAGCTGCGCAGGTCGGCTCCCTCGACCAAAGCAGTGATGCCGGCACGAGCTGGCTGCGGACCATCGGCCGAGTCGGTCATCGACACCAGAAAATCAACCCGCTCGGCAGGTGTCGCAGCCCGACCGACCACATGCAGTCCATAAGGGATCAGCGTGTATTCCAGCTCGAGCATCTGTTCGTTAAGGCGCTGTATCGCAACCGCCAGCTCCCGCGAGTCGGCCTGCGGCCACGCCGCATCGGCCGTCAGCAAGTCGAGTTCGACCGCCTGCGCCCGAATCAGCGCGGCCAGTTCAGTGCGTTCGGTGTGCTGCGCTTGGTCAAGGCCGCGCCAGCGATCGAGGGCCGCCTTCAACTCGCCCAGCCCCTTGTAAAGCCCAGACTCTGCGACCGGCGGCGTCAGATAGCTGATCAGCGTAGCAGCAGCACGGCGCTTGGCGATCGCGCCTTCCGAGGGGTTGTTGGCCGCGTAAAGGTAGGCGTTGGGCAGGTCGCCGATCAAGCGATCCGGCCAGCAATCGCCGCTCATGCCGGCCTGCTTGCCTGGCATAAACTCGAGTGCGCCGTGGGTCCCGAAGTGCAGTACTGCATCGGCCGCGAAATCCTCACGCAACCAGCGGTAAAAAGCCGAGAACGCGTGCGTCGGGGCGAAGCCTCGCTCGAACAGGAGGCGCATCGGGTCGCCCTCGAAGCCCATGCCAGGTTGCACTCCGATGAAGACATTGCCAAATTGCGCGCCCAGCACGAACAGACTGGCGCCATCCGAATTCTGACGACCTGGGGCAGGCCCCCACTGCCGCTCGATGTCCGTCAGCCAGCGCTCGCGCCGCACATGATCGTCGACCGGGATGCGGACATGGACGTTGGCCAGCGCCCCATAGGTTCGGGCATTCCCCTCGACCACCGCATGCCGCAGCGCTTCCGCGTTGGTCGGCAGGTCAACGGTGTAGCCCGCGTCACGCAAGGCAGAGAGCGTATTCCACAACGATTCGAACACCGACAGATAGGCAGCGGTCCCGGTGTTACCGGCATTCGGCGGAAAATTGAATACGACCATCGCGAGCTTGCGGGCTGCACGCTCGGAGCGTCGCAACGCTACCCAGCGGGCTGTGCGCGCAGCCAGCATGGCGGCTCGCTCGACACAGCTGTACATGTCCTGAGCACCGCTGGCATCTTCGAAAGTACAGGCCTTGTGGCAGCCAGTGCAGCGCACGCCTGGCGCGGCCGGACGTCCGCCAAACACCATCGGGGTGGTCGCGCCGTCGAGCTCGGGGATCGCAACCATGATGGTGCTTTCGACTGGCATCAGGCCACGCTCGGAGCCACCCCACTCAGCCAGCGTCTGGAACTCCACCGGATGGGCAGCGAGATAGGGCACATCCAGCCGAGCCAGTACCGCCTCAGCCGCCTTGGCGTCGTTGTAGGCTGGGCCGCCGACCAGCGAAAAGCCAGTCAGCGAAACGACCGCATCGACCGTGGTGACTCCATCGCGCTGAAAATACTGTTCGATCGCAGGCCGCGCGTCCAGACCCGACGCAAACACCGGGCGTACGTTCAAACCCTGCGCCTCGAGAGCGGCGACGACCCCGTCGTAGTGGCCGCTATTGCCGGCCAGCAGATACGAGCGCAACACCAGTAAGCCGACTGTACCCTGTGCCTTAGCCGAGCGTGGCAGTGCCTGACTATCCTCACCGATGCGGCCGGGCATCCGCGGGTGATAGACACCCACTTCCGGGTACTCGACTGGATCGCCCGGCTCGAGGGTACCGCGCCACGCGTCGCGCGGCCCTGTGGCATAGCGATTGACTAGCAGCCGCACGAGGTTCGCCATATTGTCTTCCGAGCCACCCAACCAGTACTGCAGGCTCAGAAAGTAGATACGCGCGTCCTGTGCGGTGCCCGGGATGAACCGCAAGATCTGGGGCAAGCGGCGCAGCATCTTCATCTGCTGCGCGCCACCTTTCGGTGCGTTATCGCGCTTGCCGCGCAACTTCTTCAGAAAGGACATGGTGGCACTGGTCGGGCCGCTCATGTCGAATTTCCCGATGCGCGTCAGACGCGTCACCTCGGGCGCCGACATGATGCAAACCATAGCGTCACACTCTAGGCGGCGCTGCTCGAGCAGCGGCAACACCGGCAAAAAGTGATCCTCCAGGAACAGCATGGTGACGACGACGATGTCTGCCGCCGCGATATCGGCATGACAGCGCGCAAGCGCCTCGTCGCTGGCGCTGTACTCGGCTGCCGCATGGAGGGTCAATTGCACCCCAGGATGCCGGCGTGCCAATTCCGCCCGCGCACGACCGGTGGCGGTCGCCAGGTGGGTATCCATGGTGACGATGACAACGCGGACCGGGGGCCGCTGTTGGCGCTCAGCGTCCAAAGTGGGCCTTGGCCTCGTACAGAGTCTCGACGGTGATCAGCGCCACGCCACGCTCGCTAGCAAAACGCTCGGTATTGCGGCGCGCCTTCCCTCGCACGAAGAATGGAATCTTCCCCAACTCCTGCTGTGCGTCGGCCGCCCACACGGGTTCGCCCACACCGACTGCAGCCGTCGACTGAGCCGCCAGTGCGGCCTGCGCCTGGGCGTCGATGGCCACCCCGGCCGTACGCTGATCGACTGTCGCGTCGGACATGTATGCTGCACGGTGGCCGCCGCCATGCCCCAAGTGCGAAGCGGCAGCGCCATCGTGGAATTCGAAGTCCTCGCGGAACATGCCGAGCAGGTGCTCCTCCAGCCCCATCATCAGCGGGTGGACCCAGGTGTCGAACAGCACGTTGGCGCCCTCGAAGCCCATCTGCGGGGCATAGCGCGCCGGGAAGTCCTGCACGTGGATGGGTGCCGAGATGACTGCACAAGGCACACCCAGACGCTTGGCGATGTGACGCTCCATCTGCGTGCCAAGGACCAGTTCGGGCTGCAACTCCGCGACACGCGCCTCGACCTCGAGGTAATCGTCGGTGATGAGCGCCTCGACGCCGTACTTTTCGGCAGCAGCGCGCACTTCGCGGGCGAACTCGCGGCTGTAGGTGCCGATGCCGACCACGGTGAAACCGAACTCCTCGGCGGCGACCCGGGCAGCGGCAACCGCATGCGTGCCATCGCCAAAGACGAATACGCGCTTGCCGGTAAGGTAGGTGGAGTCGACCGAACGCGAGTACCAAGGTGCACGCGAACGGCCCGCCGCCTGCGCAGAAGCGTTGTCGATGCCGGCGAGGACAGCGACCTCAGCGACGAACTCGCGGGTGGCGATGGCGCCGATCGGGATGGTCTTGGTATACGGCTGGCCGAAGGCCCGCTGCAGCCAGTTGGCCGCGCTCTGCGCGGTCTCGGGGTAGAGCACGACGTTGAAGTCGGCCTCGCCGAGGCGAGCCAGATCGGCCGCGGTTGCGCCCTGCGGCGCGACCACGCGGACCTCGATACCGATGCTCTCGAGCAGACCGCGGATCTCGCGCACATCATCACGATGACGGAAACCGAGTGCGGTCGGCCCGAGGATGTTGCAAGAGGGCCGGGCACCCTCGGCGCGGGCCGGACGCGGCGTACCGGGCGCCGGCGCGTGCGGCCCGGCAAGGCCGCGGACCATCTGGTAGAAGGTCTCGGCAGCACCCCAGTTCTCTTTCTTCTGGTACGAGGGCAACTCGAGCGGGATGACCGGGATCGGCAGGTCGAGCGCGGCGGCCAGACCGCCGGGGTCGTCCTGGATCAACTCGGCCGTGCACGAGGCACCGACCATCATCGCTGCCGGCTTGAAACGCTCGTGCGCCTCGCGCGCAGCGTTCTTGAACAACTCTGCTGTATCGCCACCGAGGTCACGCGCCTGAAATGTGGTGTAGGTGACCGGCGGCCTCTTGGGCAGGCGCTCGATCATGGTGAACAGCAGGTCGGCATAGGTGTCGCCCTGCGGCGCGTGCAGCACGTAGTGCACGTCCTCCAGCGCAGTGGCGATGCGCATGGCGCCGACGTGTGGCGGGCCCTCGTAGGTCCAGAGCGTCAGCTGCATGGCTACACCTGCCCTTCCAGCGCCTTGAGGCGCTCGCGACGGTTGAAAGGCCGGGCGAACAACTCGGCGAGGTCCCCCGCCTGATCGAAACCATGGACCGGGCTGAACACGAGTTCGATCGACCATTTGGTCGTGATGCCCTCGGCCTCCAGCGGATTGGCGAGGCCGAGACCGCAGACGACGATGTCCGGGCGAGCGGCGCGGCAGCGATCCAGCTGCCGCTCGACGTCCTGCCCCTCGGAGAGCGTCGTTCCCTCGGGGAGCAGGTCGAGCTCCTGAGCCAGCAGCTGCCGGTGCAGGTAAGGCGTACCGACCTCGAGCGGGCGCATGCCGAGCTCACGTGCCAGGAAGCGGGCCAAGGGCAGTTCCAGCTGCGAGTCGGGGAAGAAGAAGATGCTGCGGCCGGCGAGCTGTTCGCGATGGCGTGCGATGCCGGCGCGAGCACGTTCGCGCTGCGGCTCGATGACCTGCTCGAAGCGCGTCGTCGGGATACGGAAGGCGTCGGCCGCGGCACGCATCCACAGGGTGGTGCCCTCCTCGCCGAAGGGGAACGGCGCCGCGATATGCCGCGCGCCACGCGCCTCCAGTGCACGCACGGTGTCGCCGAGAAAGGGCTGAGTGAGCAGGAAACGCGTGTTCGGGCCGACCGCGGGCAGTTCGGTCGAGCGGCGCGGCGGGAAACCGGCGACACGCTCGATACCCATGGCACGGAAAGTGCGCAGGAACTGGTCCTCGACGATGTCGGCGACGGTGCCGACCAACAGCAGCTCGGGCTCCGCACCCGCTGGCGCCTGCGGCAGCTCCGGCACCAGCGCGGCGAGACAGGCGTCCTCACCCTGTGTGAAGGTGGTCTCGATGCCACTGCCCGAGTAGTTCAGCACGCGGGTGCGACCGCGGTGGATGCCATCTAGCCGCTCGGCAGCGCGGTGCAGGTCGAGCTTGATCACCTCCGACGGGCAGGACCCGACGAGGAACAGCAGCTTGATGTCGGGACGACGGTCGAGCAGGCGTCCGACCACGCGGTCGAGTTCCTCGTTGGCGTCAGCCAGGCCGGCGAGATCGCGGTCGTCGATGATGGCGGTGGCGAAGCGCGGCTCGGCGAAGATCATGACGCCCGCCGCGGACTGGACGAGGTGGGCACAGGTCCGCGAGCCGACGACCAGGAAGAAGGCGTCCTGGATCTTGCGATGCAGCCAGATGATACCGGTCAGTCCGCAGAAGACCTCACGCTGCCCACGCTCGCGCAGCACCGGGGCATCGCCGCAACCGCCATCGCGTGGGCGGAAATCGACCACCGAATTCATGATGTGGCTCCGGCCGCGGCGGCGCCACTGGCTTCGCCTCGCGCGTTAGCCATGCACTCAGGGGTCTGCCGCGCCCGGTCCGCGCAGGCTCGATCAGCCCGCGCCATGTCGAGGCGAGCAAGCCGAAGCTTCCAGACGAACTGTCCAGCGTTGATCACGTACGTGGCGTAAGCCGCGAGAGCAATCAACATCTGTTCGCGCACCGCCAGCCACCCCGTCACCAAGGCCAGCAAATAAGCTGTGTGCAGCGCGATGACCAGCATGCTGAACACGTCTTCCCAAAAGAACGGGCGCGCGAACAGGTATTGGCCGAAGACGACTTTTTCCCAGATCGCTCCGGTCGCCATGATCAGGTAGAGAAACAGAGTCTTCACGACCACCGATGTGGTAGCCGCGACTTCGCCTTCCCCGGTGTGCAAGAAACGCAGGACGAGGAACAGGCTTACGAGAAAGACCAGGAACTGAAGGGGTGCAAGAACGCCCTGAACGGTTGTCCAGGCCGTCTGGTCACGCCGACGCCGCTCCTCCTCGGTGTACAACGCCGGCCTTGTTGCACCGGCTCCGCTGCGACGCATCGGATGTGGCTCCGCGTGTTGTAGTTGTGTGAGCCAATCTAGAACGACCCCGGCCTTGTGTCAATCTTCCGTGACGTCATAGACGATTGACAGACATTTTTGATTGACACTTCCCCGGGACACGGACACCATCAACAGTCAAAACAGCCATACCAGAAGAATAAAGCTCTGCCGGTAGCACACCTTTTTCACCGGGGAGGCACACGGGATGTCCGGGAAGACCCAGCCTGACAACGCGTCTGGCAACGATATCCACAGCAGTGAACAGGAGCAGCGCCACGCCGAGCGCTGGCACCGTCGGAGCGACCGGGTGGCTGGCGGAGCACTTGGCGAAACGGTGCACGAGGCCGACCAACCGCCCCCACTCACCGATCAATTGATGCAGGCAATCCAGCATGAGATCGTCCCGCAACTGCTGCGGGCCTATCGCCCCGCCGACGCCTTCCAGCTGCCGCAGCGGCTACTACCACCGGTCGATGACGACGCAGTACAGCGGTACCTGCGGGCCAGCCTGAGCTATGACGCCGAGGCGCATTTGCGGGTCTTCAGCGAACTGCGGGCTGCAGGCTACGGCCTCGAGACGCTCTACCTTGACGTCCTCGCGCTGACCGCGCAGCGTTTAGGCCGCCTGTGGGATACCGACGACTGCGCCTTCCCGGAAGTGACGCTCGCCCTGTGGCGTATCCAAGGTCTCGTGCAATCGCTGAACGACGAGTTCTGCGAAGATGCGGAGCCCGCACCCGTGCGCCGGCACATCCTGCTTGCCCCAGCCCCTGGCAGCCAGCACACGCTCGGCTTTTACATGCTGAGTCAGTTCTTCCGACGCGCCGGCTGGCACGTGTGCAGCGAGAACGATGCAGCACAGCCGGCCTTTCTGGCCCGCCTGCGTGCCGACTGGTTCGACGTCATCGCCTTCTCGCAAGGCAGCAATGACACCCTTGAAGCACTTGCCAGATGCGTGGCGGAGTCGCGGCAGGCTTCACTCAACCCCGCTGTCAGCATCATGGTCGGCGGCGCCATGCAACTGGATGACCGGATTCGCGACATGCTGGGTGCCGACGCCTGCTCAGGCGATGCACCCGAAGCCATCCGCACCGCTGAACGGCTGGTCCGCCAAAGGGAGCGTTCGAATTGAGCATTAGCCCTGGGGGTCAGTTCACGACCGGGACCTACCCGGAAGCAGTCGACGTTGTGCAGAGCGTCGACCCGGCCATCGCCGGCTCGCTGATGTCGGCAGCCGCTGACATCACCCTGTTGATCGACGCCAGCGACACCGTGGTGCGGGTACGTCTGACACAGGCCGACTCGCAACTGGCAGTCGCTCAGAGTTGGATCGGTCGACGCCTGGACGCATGCGTCACCGAGGAGTGCCGCCAAAAGGTCGAGGCCCTGCTCGCCGACGCCCGCGCCGGGCGTCCGCGCAAATGGCGACACCTGAATCACCCGGCCAACGACGGTCAGATCCTCCCCGTACAGTACAGCGCGGTGCGTCTCTCGGACGGTCAGATCTTGGCTTATGGTCGAGACCTGCGTGGCGTCACTGAGCTGCAGCAGCGCCTCGTCGAATCGCACCAGGCGATGGAGCGCGACTACCAGCGCATGCGCCAGATGGAGGCGCGGTATCGCCTGCTGTTCGAGACCTCACAGGAGCCGATGCTGGTCATCGATGCCAGCACCCGACGCATTCTTGAGGTGAACGCCGCTGCCGACCGAGTACTGGCCGCGCAGGTCCGCAAGCCTGCAGGTCGGGCTTTGGCTGACTGCCTGGCCGAAGACAGCCGCGGCGAACTCGACGGCCTACTGAACGCCGTACTCGGCTCTGGCCGGAGCCAGTCAGTCACCGTGCGCCTCGCCGGGTCGGCCAGTGAAGTGTCTCTGCAGGCAGCGCTGTTCCGACACGACAACCAAAGCCTGTTTTTGGTCCGGTTCGATGAGCGCGGCCTCGTCTCGAACCAGGGCAGCCTAGAGAGCCAGACGCTCGCGCTTGAAGCGCTGGGCCAATCCCCTGATGGCTTCGTTGTGACCGATGCCGATGGCGTTATCGTGACCGCCAATCAAGCCTTTGCCGAACTCGCGCAACTCGCGCACCCGAACGCACTGCTTGGTGAGTCACTCGATCGCTGGCTCGGCCGCTCAAGCGTCGACCTGTCAGTACTGCTCGCCAACCTGCGACAGCGCGGTTCAGTACGCTTGTTCTCGACCACCCTACGTGGTGAGAACGGCCTGCAAACCCGTGTTGAGATGTCAGCACGCGCCCTACGCATCGGTGATCGCACCTTCCTTGGCTTCAGCGTCCGCGACGTCGCCACCCGCCTCGACGAGAATCTGGGGGCGGCTGGTCTGACACGCAGTGCCAGCCAACTCACCGAACTGGTCGGTCGAGTACCGTTGAAGGAGATCGTGGGCGAGACTGCCGAGTTGATTGAAAAGCTCTGCATTGAAGCCGCTCTCGAACTGACCCGCGACAATCGGGCCAGTGCCGCCGAGATGCTCGGCCTGTCGCGTCAAAGCCTGTATGTAAAGCTCAGGCAGTACGGCATCGGCGACCTCGGCGACCGCCCGCCGGTCTAAACGCGGGCGGGTTTGCTTGTTGGTCCCTTGCCCATGACCGGCCCGATCGCCACTCTGATCCTGGTCGACGTGGCCGCTGGCTCGCGCTTGTGGGGATATTCGCGCTTCGTCACCGGACGCTTCGACATGAGCGATATCCCGGGACTGAGCTTCTTCCGCATCCTTGGCAGCGGGCACGATGGTGGCTTTGGTTTACGCCCGAGCGCTAGCCGGCAAGGGCTGTTCTGCCTGTTCGACACAGCCGCCACCGCCGACCGCTTTCTCGCTGAAGACCCATTGGTGGTGCGATACCGCAAGCACGCCGGAGAATTTCTGAGTGTGAAACTGCACACCTACTCGTGCCGTGGGACCTGGGCAGGGCTTAGCCTGCCGGTGGTCACCGACACCCCCACCAGCGGCCCGATCGCGGCCATCACCCGCGCATCGATCCGGCCACAGCGGGCAGCGGCCTTTTGGCGCATGGCACCGCCAGCGCAAGATGCCCTGGCCGACGCACCAGGCTGCCTACTGGCGACCGGCCTGGGTGAAGCACCATTGCTGCGCCAGGCGACTTTCAGCATCTGGAACGGCGTCGACGACATGGATCGTTACGCCCGCACCGGGGCGCACCTGGACGCGATCCGCGCGGCGCATCGCCACGGATTCTTTAGCGAATCAATGTTCGCGCGTTTCATTCCGGTCGATCTGCAAGGCAGCTACAAAGGCCTGGCCTTTGGCTGAGCGTCGCGTACTGGTGATTGGCGGCGGCGCGGGCGGACTTGCCTGTGCGGCGGATCTGGCACGCCAAGGCGTCAACGTGACCCTCCTTGAGCGCGCCGAAAACAGTGGCGGCAAATTGCGGCAACTGCAGGTCGATGGCCAAGGGATTGACGCCGGACCCACCGTGTTCACCATGCGCTGGGTCTTTGAAGGCCTTTTCGGTGACTGCGGCCAGTCGCTCGACCGAGTGCTGACGCTCGACCCGATCCAAGTGCTAGCCCGCCACGCCTGGGCCAGCGGCGGAAGGCTCGATCTATTCGCTGACCGCCAACGCTCGGCCGAGGCCATCGCCGCGTTTGCCAGCACCGCCGAAGCGAAACGCTTCATCGCCTTTTGCGAGACAGCGCGAGCGGTCTATGCAGCGCTTGAGCGCCCCTTCATCCGGTCGTCACGGCCGACGCTTGGCAGCTTGATCAGCGATCTTGGCTGGCGCGGCTCGACTGCCCTGTGGCGCATCGGCCCGTTTAGCAACCTGTGGAACGCGCTTGGCCGGCAATTCCGCGACCCGCGTCTGCAGCAGTTGTTTGGCCGTTACGCGACCTACTGCGGCAGCTCGCCACTGGCCGCGCCCGCCACTCTGATGCTGGTCGCCGATGTTGAAATGCAGGGCGTTTGGGGGGTTCGTGGCGGCATGGTGGCACTCGCACGGGCGCTGGAGCAGCTCGCCAGCGACTGTGGGGCGACGCTGCGCACCCGAACCGAAGTCACGCGCATCCTAGTCGAGAATGGTCGCGCCTGCGGAGTCCAACTGGCCGACGGCGAAACGCTGCGCGCCGATACGGTGGTGTTCAATGGCGATACCCAAGCGCTAGCCAGTGGACTCATGGGCGACGCGGTCCGTCCGGCGGTGGCCCCGATCCGCGCTAACGAGCGGTCGCTCTCAGCCATGGCCTGGTGCATCCACGCCCGCACCGAGGGTTTTCCGCTCGTCCGTCACAATGTCTTCTTCGATGACGATTACCCCGGCGAATTCAGGGACATCTTCCAGCACCAGCGCCTGCCGCGCCGGGGCACTGCTTACCTCTGTGCCCAGGATCGCAACGACGATGCCAGCGCCCCGAGCGGTCGCGAACGGATGCTGCTGCTGGTCAACGCACCGGCAAACGGCGATCGCCATCACTACCTTCCTGACGAGAACGAACCATGCCACGAGCACGCCATGCAGCTGATGCGCCGCTGCGGACTGACGATCGACACACGGCGGCGAGCCGAAGTGCTGACGACGCCGGAGCAGTTCGCGCAACTCTTTCCCGGGACCGGGGGAGCGCTCTACGGCCCGGCAGGGCACAGTTGGATGGCAGCGTTCCATCGACCGGCGGCGGCCAGCCCCTTGCCGGGGCTGTTCCTCGCCGGGGGCAGCGCGCATCCCGGTCCGGGCGTGCCGATGGCGACCCTGTCTGGCCGGCTTGCGGCCGCCACAGTGATGGCACACCTCGATTCGACCAGTCGGTCCCGACGGGTGGTTATCTCTGGTGGTACATCGACGCACTGAGCGACGACGGGCAGTTCGGGCTGACGCTCATCGCCTTTGTCGGTAGCGTCTTTTCACCCTACTACTACTGGGCACGCGAGCGCGGCGCTGGCGACCCGGAACACCATTGCTGCTTCAATGTCGCGCTCTACGGGCCGGGCGTACGCCGTTGGACCATGACCGAGCGCGGCCGCAACCAGTCACAGCGCAGCCGCGACTGCTTCATCATCGGACCGAGCCAGCTGCACTGGGATGGCAGCTGCCTGACCATCGATCTCGACGAATGGAGCAATCCCATCCCACGACGAGTGCAGGGTCGGGTCAGACTCTACCCGGATGCCCTGTTCACGGCGGTGATGCCGCTTGATCCGCTCGCGCGGCACCGTTGGGGGCCAATCGCACCGGCGGCGCGTATCGAGGTCGATCTGCACCACCCCGCGCTGCGCTGGCAAGGCAATGCTTACTTCGACGCGAATGAAGGTGACGAAGCGATCCACCTGCCCTTCGCCGACTGGGACTGGTCCCGCTCGCGGCTGGCCGATGGCAGCACGGCGGTCTTGTATGACTTGCGCCTGAAGGACGGTAGCCAACGCCTGCTCGCCTTGCGCTTCCGGCCAGATGGCAGCATCAACGAATTTGCCGCAGCCGAACGCCAACGGCTGCCCGACACGCTGTGGCGGATCCGCCGACAGATGCGCAGCGAATCTCCGGCGCAGGTGCTGGAGACGCTGGAGGACACCCCGTTCTACCAACGCGCCCTGCTAAGTGCGCAGGTGTGTGGTGAGCCGACCACCACCTTTCACGAGAGCCTGGATCTACGCCGCCTCGACCGCACCAGCACCCGCCTGATGCTGCCTTGGCGAATGCCGCGGTTGGCCTAAGGCCAGGAGTGTGCCCGGCTTTCTAGAACGAGTCCGCCAGGCCCTTTTAGCGGGCCGCCCGGACCCCTCCGAAACGACGTTGAGCGCGATCGCGCTCGGCCAGGCGCTCGAACAGCTCAATGACCGCCACCGTGCGCTCCAGGAACGAGGCTGGAGTGCGCCGGTGCGCCGGCGCCTCGATGACCGCCTGGACTAGAAACCGGACCGCTGGCATGGCAGCCGCGTGACGCTCGTGCACTGGAGGCTGCGCCAACACGGCCGGCAGGCAGCCAAATAACAGCGCGAGTTTGCGCCGGCCGGGCACGACGGCGCGACGGCTGACCGGATCACACCCACTGGAAACAATCTGCCGACCGATGTCCGCATAGATCCGGCGTGCTGCCATCATCGCCGGGCGGCAGCTCGCTGGCAGGTCGGCGATCCCGACCTCGGCACGGCGATAGCAGATCTCGGCGGCATCCAGCAGGCGCCGCGTCACCTCAGCCAACTCCGGGCTTGGATGCGGCTCGGCGAGCCAGGCCTCGGTGTCGAGTCCGACCTCCTCGAGCCAATCGAGCGGCAGATAGACCCGACCGCTGCGGGCATCCTCGCCAACATCCCGTGCGATGTTGGTCAACTGCATGGCCAGGCCTAGCTCGCAGGCGCGTGCCAGGGTCCCCGGCGCCCGCACGCCCATGATCAACGCCATCATGGCGCCCACCGTCCCGGCGACGCGCGCGGCGTAGTCGAGTACCTGCTCAAGCGTGTGATAACGCCGGCCAGCAGCATCCCAGGCAAACCCCTCCAGCAAGGCTTCGGGCAACTCGCGCGGGATACCGAATTCGCGTACCACTGGCGCAAATGCCTGATCGGCGACAAACGGGTGCGGGCGTCCGGCGTAGATAGCGTCGAGCCGGCGGGCCAGGTCGGCCAGAGCCGAAGCCGGATCAGGTGCGTGGTCGATGGCGTCGTCGGCGACACGGCAGAACGCGTAAAGTGCCGTCGCTGGCTCGCGTACGCGGCGCGAAAGCAGACGCGATGCAGCGAAGAACGATCGCGAACCGCCACGCAACATCTCGGTGCAGCTCGCGTTCTCGTCGTAATGCAGAGTTTCGGGCTTCATGTCGACCTCGCTCAAGCCGACACCGCGACCCGGTGCGCGAGCACCTCGGCGGCGCTCGGCAGGACCGACTCCAGCGCCTTGGCCGACGACAACACGCCCGGCATGCCGGCACCAGGGTGGGTGCTGGCGCCCACCATATACAGACCCCGGATATCCTCGCTGCGGTTGTGCGGACGGAACCATGCACTTTGCAGCAACAAGGGCTCGAGGCCAAAAGCCGCCCCTTTGAACGACAGCAGACGGTCGCGGAAATCGAGCGGCGTCGTCACCCGCGAGGTCACGATATCTTGCTCGAAGCCCGGCAACACGCTTTGGTCGAGAACCTGCGCGATCGCCGCGCGGTAGGTCTCGGCAACCTGCGCCCAGTCGGTGCCGCTGTCGAGATGCGGGACCGGCGAGAGTACGTAGAAGGCATCGCAACCCGGCGGCGCTACTGAAGGGTCGGTCGCGCTGGGGCGATGCAAATAGAGGCTGAAGTCGCCCGCCAGCCGGTGGCGCTTAAAGATGTCGGTAAGCAAGCCCTCGTAACGGGGGCCCAACAAGATCATGTGATGGGGAACATCGGCGAACTGCCGCCGGGTCCCGAAATACCATACAAACAGACTCATCGAGTATTTACCGGTCTCGATCTTGCGGTCGGTCCAATGGCGACGGTGCTGCGGCGCGATCAGGTGACGATAGGTCCAGGCCGTGTCGGCATTGCTGACGACGATATCGGCCCGCAGTCGCTGACCATTCGCCAGACGTACGCCGGTCGCCCGGCCGTCTTGCACGGTGATTTCGCGCACCTCAGCGTTGCAGACCAGCGCGCCGCCCTGGCCTTCGAGTAGGCCCACCAACCCGCGCACCAGCTCGCCGGTCCCGCCCATCGCCCAGTGGACACCCCAGCGCCGTTCGAGCGCGGTAATCAGGCTGTAAACCTGAGTCACGGCAAACGGGTTACCGCCGATCAACAGCGGATGAAAACTGAGGACGATACGGAGCTTGGGGTGCTTAAGGTGACGCGCCGCCAAACTGTAGATCGAACGCCAGGCACGCATCCGAACCATCGCCGGGAGCGCCGCCAAGAGGTCGCCAAAGCTGTCAAACGCCTTGCTGCTTAGGCCCTCGAAGCCGAGGCGGTAGCACTGCTCAGCGTCTTCCAGGAAACGCTCGTAGCCAGCCAGGTCTTCCGGACTAAAGCGCGCCACCTCGGCGCGCATTGCCGCATCGTCGCCGCTGTAGTCGAACCAGCTTCCGTCATCGAAGCGGATGCGATAGAACGGCTCCATCGGGCGCAGGTCGATATCGTCGGCCATGCGCCGGCCGCACAACTCCCAGAGTTCCTCGAACAAAAACGGAGCAGTGACGATAGTCGGCCCGGCGTCGAAGGTGAAACCGTCTTGCCGATGCACGTAAGCCCGGCCACCGGGGGTGTCGAGCTTTTCAAGCACGGTGACCTGAAAACCCCGAACAGCCAGCCGGATGGCCGATGCGAGGCCGCCAAAGCCGCTGCCGATGACGATCGCTGTCGGCCGGATGTCCGGATTGCCGGTTGCTGCGTCACTGTTTTCCGGTGCAGGGCGCCCCGGTTGCGATCCCGCCGGGTGCGATTCCATCAGCATGTATTTCCCCTTCCGTGGCGTGCGTAGCGTTGGCAGAGCAGAGCGCTGACCGGCGGCGGCTCCGCGCGACCTGTATGCGCAGCTCCACACAGCAAGTGTAAATTGCGATTGACGCTAGAAAATGTCAAGTGTGAGAATGGCTCCATGTCACGTTCGTTGCGACTTACGCCGCTGCCGGCGCCATCAGCGGTCGCAGAACTGCTGAAGCCGGTCACCTGGTTCCCGCCAATGTGGGCTTTTGCCTGCGGGGTGGTCGCCTCGGGGCAACCGTTCGCGCCGAACTGGCCGCTGATCGTCACCGGCATCCTGCTGGCCGGCCCCTTGGTCTGCGCGACCAGCCAGGCGGTCAATGACTGGTTCGACCGGCACGTCGACGCTATCAACGAACCCCAGCGCCCGATCCCCTCTGGCCGCATGCCCGGGAGTTGGGGCTTGTATGTCGCGGTGGTGTGGACGGTGCTCTCGCTGGTGGTGGCCACCGCCCTTGGCATTTGGGGATTTCTTGCTGCCTGCGCAGGCTTGGCGCTAGCCTGGGCCTACAGTGCGCCACCACTGCGCCTGAAGCGCAACGGCTGGTGGGGTAATGCCGCCTGCGGCTTGAGCTACGAAGGCTTGGCTTGGATGACCGGTGCCGCTGTCATGGCAGGAGGTCTGCTGCCCGATGGCCGCTCGCTGCTACTCGCGCTGCTCTACAGCATTGCCGCCCACGGCATCATGACCCTCAACGACTTCAAGTCGATCAAGGGCGACGCACGCATGGGCGTCGCCTCGCTGCCGGTGCAGCTTGGCACCAGCGGCGCCGCACGCGTGGCCTGCTGGACCATGGCACTTCCGCAACTCGTGGTCGGTTGGCTGCTGTGGGACTGGCAGGCCCCCTGGCACGCGCTGGGCATCATCGCCCTGCTGGTGGTGCAGTGGCCAATGATGCGCTGGTTCATCGCCGCCCCCGTCGAACGCGCGCTGTTCTACAGTGGCTTCGGGGTCCCGATACTGGTCAGTGGGATGATGGTCGCCGCGTGGGCCCTGCGCAGCGTGGGTGGAGCAGCGGCATGAGCACTGCAGCCAACACAAAGCCGGCTCCTGGCGACGACGAGTGTGCAGCGGGGCTTGGCTGGTTGGGCATCATCCGCTTGGGCTTGGTGCAGTCGGCAATCGGCGCTGTGGTGGTGCTCACCACATCGACATTGAACCGAGTGATGGTCGTCGAACTCGCCCTGCCAGCGCTGTTGCCAGGGCTCTTGGTCGGCATGCATTACGCATTACAGATCCTGCGACCAAGGATGGGCTTTGGCTCAGACCTGAGTGGCCGGCGAACTCCATGGATCGTGGGAGGCATGCTCATACTCGCTAGCGGCGGCACGGTCGCCGCACTGGCCACCGCCTGGATGGACACGGCGCAGGCCGCCGGCATGGCGCTAGCGGTGCTCGGATTTTTCTTGATCGGTGTTGGCGTGTCGGCGGCCGGGACCAATCTGCTGGTCCTGCTCGCCAAATCGGTCGCCGAGTCTCGCCGCGCGGCCGCAGCGACCATCGTCTGGATCATGATGATTGCCGGCTTTGCCGTGACCGCTGGTGTCGCTGGCAGCCTGCTCGACCCCTACTCTCCCGAACGCTTGGTCGAGGTGGCGGGTGGCGTTTCGATGATTGCAGTGATCGTGACTTTGCTCGCGCTGCTCAGGCTCGAAAACGCCGGCCGAGTCCCGCCCCAGGAAGCCAAGGTCCCGTTCATGCAAGCACTACGGATGGTCTGGCACGAAGCCGCCGCCCGCCGCTTCACCGTGTTCATCTTTGTCTCGATGCTGGCGTTCTCGGCACAAGACCTGATCCTCGAACCGTTTGCTGGCATCGTCTTTGGCTACAGCCCCGGCGAATCCACGAAACTTTCCGGCATCCAGCATGGCGGTGTGCTGGCTGGCATGGTGCTCGCTGCCTTGGCCGCCAGTCGCCGTGGCCGCGATGGCCGTTCGCAACTACGCAGCTGGACTGTAGGGGGCTGCCTTGCTTCAGCTGTCGCCCTGTTCGGACTGGTCGCCGCCGGTACGCTGGATGGCGCTTGGCCCCTGCGCATAAATGTGTTTTTGCTGGGCGCTGCCAACGGGGCGTTCTCGATCGCCGCCATCGCCTCGATGATGCAACTTGCGAGCCGCGGAAACCGGGGTCGCGAGGGTGTGCGCATTGGACTGTGGGGTGCCTCGCAGGCGATCGCCTTCGGCATCGGCGGACTCGCGGGCGCTGCCGCCAGCGACATCACCCGCAGCCTGATCGGCGAACCCGGCCTGGCCTACGCCGCGGTGTTCTTCGCTGAAGGCTTGTTGTTCCTCGTCGCCGCACGTCTGGCGCGCGACATCGACACCACCGACGCAGCTGCGTCGGACCAACGCCCGCAAGACGGGTGGACAGGGAGAGACTGCCATGAGCCAGCCTGACACGTTCGATGTGCTTGTTGTAGGCGGCGGCCCCGCCGGATCGACGGCAGCCGATGATCTCGCACGCCGGGGTCTGAAAGTCCTCTTGCTCGACCGCGCGGGACGTATCAAGCCTTGTGGTGGCGCCATTCCACCGCGCGCCATTCGTGACTTCGAAATTCCAGACGAACTGCTGGTGGCGAAGGCGCGCTGCGCCCGCATGATCTCCCCGGCCGACGAAAAAGTGGACATCCACATTGAGGGTGGCTTCGTCGGCATGGTCGATCGCGAGCATTTCGATGAATGGTTGCGTCAACGCGCAGCCAGCCATGGTGCGGAACGGCGAACCGGGGTGTTTCGCCACATCAGCCGCGATCCTGACGGAATCGCGCGCGTGCACTACACGACACATGAAGGTGACGACACCGAGCTTTCGGCGCGCGCCCGTTGCATCGTCGGTGCCGACGGGGCCCGTAGCCAGGTCGCAGCCCAAGAGGTCCCGGGGGCGGAAAAAACCCGCTACGTGTTCGCTTACCACGAGATTTTGAAGAAGCCCGAACACACTGAAGCCGACTACGACGGCTCACGCTGCGACGTCTACTACCGCGGCACATTGTCGCCCGACTTTTATGGCTGGGTGTTCCCGCATGGCGATACGCTCAGTGTCGGCACTGGTAGCGCAGAGCGCGGCTTCTCCTTGCGCAAGGCGACCAGTCGCTTGCGTGCGGCGGCGGGCATGGAGAATTTTGAACTGATCCGCCACGAAGGTGCTCCGATTCCGATGAAACCGCTTCCGCGCTGGGACAACGGGCGCGACGTAGTGCTCGCCGGCGACGCCGCGGGGGTCGTTGCCCCGGCTTCGGGCGAAGGCATCTACTACGCCATGTTGGGCGGTCGTCTGGCGGCCGAGGCTGCCGGGGAATTTCTAGAAACTGGCCGTGCTCGGGCCTTGGCCGGAGCCCGCAAACGCTTCATGAAAGCACATGGCCGCGTGTTCTGGATCCTCGGGATGATGCAGTACTTCTGGTATTCAAACGACCGCCGGCGCGAACGCTTTGTGAGCATCTGCAAGGACCGAGATGTTCAAAAGCTGACCTTTGATTCCTACATGAATAAAGAACTCGTGCGCCGCGACCCGATGGCTCACGTACGCATCTTTTTGAAAGACATGGCACATCTGCTAGGGTTGGCGAAGGTCTAGTTACGTTTCGATCGAGTGTCACTACGTCGCCAGAGTCTTGCCGCTGCTGGAATCGCGCTTGCCACTGCCGCAGTCGGCGGGGCACTGACGCGTCTCGATGATTGGTACTTTGAACTGCAGCAACCCTGGTTCAAACCGCCCGACTGGGCGTTTGGACCGGCCTGGACGCTGATCTTCACGCTGACAGCCGTTGCTGGGGTCTTGTGTTGGCGCGCAGCGCGAGAGCCGCGTCTACAACGCTGGATACTCAGCCTGTTCGTCCTCAATGCCAGCCTGAATGTCCTCTGGAGTGCGCTGTTCTTCTGGCTGCAGCGGCCAGACTGGGCACTGCTCGAGGTCGGAGTACTGTGGGCCTCGGTTGCGTTACTCGTTTATGTGGCCAGCCGGTTTCAATACCAAGCTGCACTGTTGCTGCTGCCCTATCTGGGGTGGGTCTCCCTGGCCAGCCTGATCAATCTCGAAGTCGTCATCTTAAACGGCCCCTTCGGCCGCTGACATCGCGCCCCCAAGCCTACCGGGCGCAACTGCCGTGGCGCTAGAAAAACAAGGGCGCCCATGGACGCCCTTGTTTCACAGTCAGCCCGGTCGACCCGGGCGGTGCCCCGGCTAGTCGCCTGCGGCAGCTGTCTTGGCAGAGCCCAAAGGCGCCTTCAGCTCCGGATAGTCCTTCAGCTGGCTTTGTCCATATAGGGGCTTGTATGCCCCTTTGTGGCAGGTCGCGCAGAAAGCTTTCGGTGCGTCCCCAGTGGGGCCAAGGTCATCAGCGTCATACACTGGGCCGAGCGGCTCCAAGAACTGGTTGTTCAGGTCCCGGACCATACGGATGCCGTGCCATGCCTTGACCCGTTGCGGCGAACTTTCTTCCCAAGAAGCGAACGCGCGACTGTTATGGCAGTACGTACAGCTCACCCCGAGCGATTTCGACATATGGTTCATCAGCCCATACGTCCATTCGGCGCTCTTGGTAGTCTGCGCGTTATCCCCCTGCGGCAGCGCCGCACCGCTCTGCACTCGGATATTCTCGTCGCGCAGTAGGAACGGTGCGAATGGGTCTTTCGGCAAAGAGGCCATCGCCACCGAATATGCAGCTTCATTTTGGCCATTGCGCCAGCCAAGCATACCCGCGGTGTCACGCTTTGGCGTGGCCGCGCTATACCAGTACGCTTGCTTGCCGTTCTGGTCTTGCGGCTGGGGATTACCGCGGTGGCAGGTGTAGCACGTCACCCCAGTATCGGCAACGTGGGTTTCCCACTCGCTGTTGATGTGTTGCGTCATCTGGATCATGCGACGCGCCACCACCTTTGTGTACTTGCTGTCATCGGCCAGATTCGCTGGGTTGTGACAGTAGGTACAACCGTCCTTAGGCGCCACCCATTGGGTGATTGCCAGCATGTGCCGGGTGAATTCCTGCACCGATAGATCACCCAGCACTTGGACATTCTGGTAGATGTCCTTCGCACGTGGTCCGCTCGATTCGGCCGGCGCCAACGGCTCTGGCACCCGGTTCAGTTCCGCCATGGTTGACAAGGTGCGCGGGTTATAAACCTGCGCCATGCCAGTCCCCCGGAACCCGGTCTGCACCATCTCTACGGGAGGCCGCTCGCAACCCGCTAGAAGCAGCGTCGCCAACAGACCAAGAGTGGTCGCGGTCTTGTTTTGACTCATCATCTTCGATCCCCTCAGTTGGCCAGCGCTGGGTCGGCCACCAGTGCCGGATCCCAAACGTCGGGATAGGCAGGTGCAACCCCGTGCTTGACTGCCCACAGATACCAGTTGTCGACAACAGTACCCGTCAATAGGATGCCGATACCGCCGGTCACGCAGGTCAGGACGGCAAACCACCACGCCCAGCGGTGGACAGATTCCATGGTGGCATTGAAGCCCATGGTCCAGCGCCAGAAAAGGGCTGCACGCTCTGAGGCCGTGCCGCGATCGACGATCTGCTCGATCTCACGCTCGCCGCCGAATCGGCTGACCGCCAAGATGGTCGCTCCGTGCATTGCAAAGAGCAGTGCTGAGCCGTACAGGAAAGCGATCGATAACATGTGGAACGGGTTGTAGAACAGATTGCCGTAACGGATCGAGAAAGCAGCCGTCCAGTCCAGGTGCGGGAAGATGCCGAACGGCGGAGCCTCTGACCAGCTCCCCATCAAAACTGGCCGGATCAGACCGAGCACCAGGTATAGCCAGATTGCCGCGGCGAAGGCCCACGGCACGTGCGTACCCATCCCCAGCGCCACTGCACGGCGGTACATACGCACCCACCAGAGCAGAATCGACAGGGTCAGGAACAGGCCTGCGATGTTCCACCAACCACCCTCATTCATGGGTGCCAGACGCAGACCATATTCGGGATTCGGTGGCTCTAGTGCCAGCCAGAACAGCTGACGGATGAACTGGATCGGGTTGTAGTCAACCGACACCAGCATGTTGAAACCGACGATGGTGAAGGCCACGACAAAACAGAAGGCGGCAGCGACTCCGAGGAAACCGAGGTAGATCGGACCAATCTGTGCGTTGCCGATCCAACCAGCCAGCTTGTTGTGGAACGGACGCCCGATGCGTTCTGCGGTATCGCGGTCACGCGCCAGAGGAACACCCGGGTAGGTCGGCGCGGAGGCCTGCACCTGGGTGAAGAGATTCTGATATTCAGCCATGTTTAGTCTCCCCCGGGATCAGGACCAGATCGGCATGTTGAGCCACCAGTTCCACCACTCTGGCCAACCGCGAGTCCAGAACGGGCCACTGATGACAATGCACACGGCGCTAAAGAACACCGCGCCAAGCGCCAGGAAAAGACCCAGACGGTGGATACCTAACGTGCCGATCGAGTAGCCGATGGCGTCACGGAAGAAGGTGTCCTCGTGCTCCGGCGCCTTGACCGGCTCCCCTTTTTGCGGGTTGGTCGATGACAAGATCAATGCCCCGTGCAAGGCCAGTGCCAGCGTCGTGGTGAAGAACAAACTCACCGCGATCATGTGGGCCGGGTTGTAGTGAAAGTGCAGATACTGGTAGCCGATGTTGGACACCCAATCGAGGTGACTCAGGATGCCGTACGGGAATCCATGACCCCAGGCGCCCAACAGCACCGGACGGATCACCACCAGGGTGAAATAGCCAAAGATCGCGAAACTGAAGGCCACCGGGACGTGTAGCCCCATGCCAAGTTTGCGACTGATCTCCACCTCGCGCAGGGCCCACGAACCGAAAGCTCCCAACGCGCAGATCGTGATGACCTGCCACAAGCCGCCTTTCATCAGCGGCGCCAAACCCAATCCGTACTCGAGATTGGGCGGTGCGATGTTGATTTGCCACACGTTCCAGGTATCGCCCTGCGACGCTCCCCAGAGGATCAGCGCGGTGCCGAGGAAGGCGAAGAAGATCGTCGTCACCCCAAAGAAGCCGACATAGAACGGTCCGATCCAGAAATCGAACAGATCGCCGCCAACGAGAGTGCCCCCGCGGACTCGATATTTCTTTTCAAAACTGAGCATTGCCATTTTTCATTCCCCCGGGCCTTACGGCGACCAGCGAGTCGTGTGGTATTGCGTATCCCTGTTTGGATGGGGCGGGATGCGGCGCAGACTGCCTGCCATACCCCGCCCATCCGTTACCGACTTGCGACCGTCCCTTAGGACTCGGTGGTCGCTGGTGCCGGCATGGCCGATGCGCCAATCACTTCGGCCTGGCTCTTGCCGTCGAGCCAATTGAAGCGGTCGGTGCTGAGCAGGATGAGATGAATCATCGCTGCCAGGCCGAACAGAAAAACGCCCTGGACAACCATCGCCCGGATCGGGTCGAACAAACGCCAGATTCTCCACATGGTTCCAAACTCCTACGTAAGGTGAGACATAAAGGTGTAAACGGCGGAACGGACATCGCTGATCAACGCGTGACCGCCCTCGGCACCTGGGAACCAGGTACGCCACTGCATGGGCAGGACCTGCATGACCAGTGCAACCATCAGCAGGACCAGAAAGCTGACCGCAAAAATGCCGCGAAAAGTGATCGAATCACGCTTCATGACGCTTTGCAGGTCTTCATTCGCTGTATCAGCCATGATTTTCCCCCTGTTTACAATTGCTTAGTGGAACCAGGGGCGCCAGGCCCACACGAGGATGTGTGCCACCACGGCGATTGCCGTGAAGCCCACCAGACCCTGCATGTAGAACTGATGGAATTCCTGGGCTTCCTGGTCAGTCAGGCCAGAGATCGAGCCTTTGTCTGCCATCGGATCACTCCTTATTACTAAGTGGCCTTACGGCCGTTACCGCGCACAGCCCGCGCGGAAGGGGCAGCTGCCACAAGGGTGACAACATCGGGAGCGGGACCTGCCTAGCAGGCCCGCAATGTCGGGTTGTGGCGGGCGCGCTCATGCGCCAAGTCCTTCGCGAACGCCGCTCTTCAGCGCGGCAACGATGCGCTCGGCATTGACGGCGGACTCGCCAGCCGCGCGGGCATCTCGCTCGGCGCGGTCACGCAGGCGTTTGGCAGCGGAAATCTGTACAAGCACCGGTTGTTGCTGCACCCAGTCAGCCAAAGCTTGCAAGGCTGCCGGTTCCCATTCCATAGACTCGAGCGCCTGACCACGGGCCAGCGTCTGCTCGACGCGGTCCATATCGGTGCCCAAGGGCAGGATGTGGAACAGGGCATCAAACAGGGCGTTGCAGAATTCCTGAACGATGTAAGCGGCACCGGCGTAACCCATGAAGGGCGTGCCGGTGTGGCGCCGGATGATCGCGCCAGGCAGCGATGCCGGGATGTAGGTCGCGCGGCCACCAGATTCGGCCAGATACATACGCTCGTTGTAGGAGCCGAACAGCACCAGCGGCGCCTTGGTATGCACCAGCTCCCTGATTGCTGCATTGTCGGTCTTCTCTCCGGCGCGTCGGGATACCGCAAAGTTGCACGGGAGGCCGAGCTCGTCCTCAAGAAAATGTCGAACGCCGCGAGCATAGGTTTCGTTAGCAACGATGGCGAAGTTCGCGGTGCCGAAGAAATCCTGCGTGACCGAACGCCACAGATCCCAGATCGGCTTGATGGTGGTGTGCTTTTCGCGCTCGATGAACGGTTCCGGATCGAGCTCTAGCAGTTCACCCAGCTTGCGCAGGAAGGCAGTGGTGCTGTGGAGGCCGATTGGCGCCTGCAGATAGGGCCGCTCGAGCGCCTCGCACAGCAGGCGGCCGAATTCACGATACATACAGACGTTGACGTCAGCCTCGACCAGACGCGACACCTCGGCAAGGTGGCTGCCTAGCGGGAACACCATGTTGACCTCAGCGCCTATCCCCTCGATCAGGCGTCGGATCTCGGCCAGGTCGCTGGCCATATTGAACACACCGTAGCTCGGCCCGATGATATTGACCCGGGGCTTCTCGCCAGCGGCCCGCTCGGCCGCCGGCTTGCGCGCCGGGACCTTCTTCACACCGTATTCCGACCAGAGCCAAGCCATGGCGCGATTGGCGCACTGCCACTGATCCTCGTCGATGGTGCGCGGCAGGAAACGCTGGATACCTGTGCCTTCCGGGGTGACTCCCCCGCCGATCATCTCAGCGATTGACCCTGTCACCACCACAGCCGGAAGGTCTGGGTCCAGCACGCTGTGGGCCCGCTTCATGGCGCCCTCGGTGCCGTGCTGGCCAAGCTCTTCCTCGGCCAGGCCCGTCACGACGATGGGCAGCTCGTGCGGTGGCAGCGCGTCTGTGTAGTGCAGCACGCTAGTGACCGGAAGATTCTCGCAACCCACCGGACCATCGATCACCACTTGCAAGCCCTTGATCGCAGTGAAGACGTACACCGCCCCCCAGTAGCCACCGGCGCGGTCATGGTCGAGGACGAAGGTCAGGTTCACGAACCCATCGCCTCGTTCTCGAGCTTCTTCTGCAGGCGCACGATCTTGCGCCGCGTCTGTTCACGAAACTCAGGGTGGAGGATTGGCACGCCTTCCCAGACGCCGGCTTGATCGCCGTTACCAACGTCGCCGAAGAACGCTTTCATGGTGTCGAAACGATCTTTGTTGGCGATCGCTGCGTTGATGACCTGCGCCAGCGAACCAGCTCCGGCAGGACCCATCAGCGGACGGGCAGAAATCAGGTTGGTGAAGTACAGGGCAGGGATACTCGCCTGCTTGGCAGCCTGCACCACCGGCGTGGTGCCAATGGCGAGATCAGGCTGGTATTCGTCAACAGCAGCGAGATCCTGCTCGAGCGAGGCGCGGAACTGCACTTGTACGCCCTTCGCCTCGAGCCACTCACGGTCAGCGTCGCTCCAAACCGTGCGCGGGCAAGCGCTGCCGACGTAGCGGACGTCGGCGCCGGATTCGACCAGAAGACGGGCGACCAGGAGCTCAGAACCCTCATAGCCCGACAGGGTGATGCGCCCCTTGACCGGGGTCTGCGCCAACACACCCCGTATCGCCGGAAGGATGGCGTTCTTCGCCGCGTCGATGCGCTCCTGCGATACATTGGCTGCAGTGCCGATGGCCTGCAACCAGGCCTCGGAACCTTCGAAGCCCACTGGCGCCGACCCGACCACCGGCCGCACAGCAGCCTCGAACTCGCGGACGCTAGCGGTGTAGAATGGATGAATGGCGGCCACGACTGCGCAGTCCAGCGCCGAGTACAACTCACGCCACTCGCGGGTCGGAACCACGGGGCCAGCGGCCAGCCCCATGGGGGCGAGCATCATGCCGATGCCGACCGGGTCAGCCGGGAACATCTCGCCGAGGAGGGTGACGGTGGGCAACTGCGCGCGACCGCTGCGCGGCGCGGCGACCGGGCCGGCAAGGACCTCCTCGCGGGCGTAGCGCAACATGGCGCCGGCCAGAACGTCCTTGGCCTCGGCATGGGTCGGCACGCCGAACCCGGGCACGTCGATACCGATGATGCGAACGCCGTTGATCTCTTTTGGCAACAGCTGCAGCGGCACGCCGCTGGCGGTCGGCACGCAAAGGTTGATGATGACCACCGCGTCGTATTTCTCGGGGTCGGCTTCCTTGTGCACCGCGTCGCGGATGTCCTCGAACAGTTTGCCCGTGACCAGCGTCTCGGAATTGAAAGGCACGTAGCCGACGCTGCGGCGCGCGCCGTAGAAGTGGCTGGTGAACGTCAGGCCATACACGCAGCAAGCCGAACCGGACAGGATGGTCGCGGTGCGGCGCATGCGCAGACCGACGCGTAGCGAGCCGAAGGCAGGGCACATGCTCTGCGGCTGGTCGTGCGGGCCGGCCTCGGGTGCCAACGGGTAATCGCGCGCGTACTGCTCGAGCACTTTGCTCTTGCCCGCCTGCTGGGCGGCGGCAAGCATCTCGTCCCGGCCCGAATGACAGCCGAGGCCGTCGCCCTGGACAGCCTCAGGCTTGGCCAGGTCGGCCACGAGACGGGGTGGGCGCGGGTCGTTCACCTCAGGCCTCGTCGTAAACGACTTCGAGCGACTCGCGCACGATGTCCTCGCGGCCGAGCATGTCGGCGACGGTCGCCGGCTGCAGGACCACGTCGCGGCCCGTATCCGAGGCGGAGAACAGGCCGAGCAACTCGTCCTGCGAGAGCGGCGTCGGGCGCTGCGGCGGCGCCTCGGCCACATTGGTGGCCAGCCCGGCGAACAACGGGCCCCACTCGCCATCGGGGCGGCCGATGATCTCGTAGCTGGCGCTCTTGCGACGGATGTCCTCGTGCGCCGGGATCGAAGCCAGCACCGGGATGCCAGCGCGGTCGGCAAAGGCGTGGGCCTCGCCAGTCCCGTCGTCCTTGTTGATGACCATGCCAGCCACACCGACATTGCCGCCGAGCTTGCGGAAGTACTCGACCGCGGAGCAGACATTGTTGGCGACGTAGAGCGACTGCAGGTTGTTGGAACCGACGACGATGACCTTCTGGCACATGTCGCGGGCGATCGGCAGGCCGAAGCCACCACAGACCACGTCGCCGAGGAAGTCGAGCAGGACGTAGTCGAAGCCCCAATCGTGGAAGCCGAGCTTCTCGAGTGTCTCGAAGCCGTGGATGATGCCTCGACCGCCGCAACCGCGGCCGACCTCGGGCCCGCCGAGTTCCATGGCGAACACGCCGTCGCGCTTGAAGCAGACGTCGCTGATGGTGACCGGCTCGCCGGCCAGTTTCTTCTTCGAACTGGTCTCGATGATGGTGGGGGTGGCCTTGCCGCCGAACAGCAGGCTGGTGGTATCGGATTTGGGGTCGCAACCGATGAGCAGGACCTTCTTGCCCTGCTGCGCCATCATGTAGCTGAGGTTGGCCAGCGTGAAGCTCTTGCCGATGCCCCCCTTGCCGTAGATGGCAATGATCTGGGTCTCGCTCTTGACCTCGCCGGTATGCACCGGATCGGGGTCAATCGCGGCCTCGGCGCGGAGCGCCTGCTTGTTGAATTGCACCGGTGATACGGCGCTGCTTGCGCAGGAATGGCTCATTGCGGGTGTCTCCAGTCGAGGACCATCTTCAGGCAGGCAGGATCCGAGAAGGCCGTCTCGTAAGCCTCGCCGGCTTGGCCCGGGGTGCTGCGGTGAGTGACCAGGCCCGCCAACGACAGACGACCGCTGTCGACCATCTGCTGGACGGCCTGCAAGTCTTGCGGTTGCCACTGCGCGGCGATGCGCAGCCGCGCCTCGCGCATGAAGGCGGGAGCAAACTGGAACGAGAGGGCCTGGTCGTAGAAGCCGGCCAGAACCAGCTCACCACCTGGAGCGAGATGACCGATCAGACGATCGAGCAGATCGCCGGCACCGCTAACATCGCAGATGCACCGATAGTCGCGACGCTGGTCGGCGGCAGGATCGATGACGCGATACCCCGTGGCACCTTCTCGGCGAACTGGGTTGGTCTCCCAAACCACCGGCTCAGCACCGAGCGCCACAGCGATGCGGGCAATCATGCGACCCAGGACGCCGTGACCGATGATGAGGTCGGGCTGCACCGCGCCGGGCGCCTGGGTGACGTGCAGTGCCGTCGCGGCCAGCGCAAACAACACGTTCTCTTCATCGGGGTCGCCCGGCAGTGACAGCACACGGTCACCAGCGACAACAACACGCGAGGCCGCACCTCCGAACAGACCGCGCACGTCGCCATAACACTTCGCGCCGGGCACGAATACCGTCTCGCCAATCGCGTGACCGGACGCATGACCGGCTGCGATTACGGTACCGACCGACTCGTAGCCCGGTACCAATGGATAGCCCATGCCCGGAAACTGCGGCATCCGTCCGTCCCAAAGCAGCTTTTCAGTGCCCGTGCTGATGCCGCTGAAGGCGATATCCACGACGATGTCGGCGTCGGTCGCCGGGGTCAGGGTGAGGCGACTCAGCTCGACGTGATGAGGCTCGCGCATCACCACTGCGGTGGTGTCGAACGGGCGACCTCGGAAGGGATCGGAGACGGCTGTCATTCTCGTTATACGCGCCTAGATGTCATGCTGACTTGACACTATCCTATGCCCGCGGGATTCAGTGTCAAGCGAAATCTTTTTGAACGGTTCAAGGTTTTGTGCGGCTTGCGGGCCCGGTCACCAGAACGCGGGTCTGCAGTGGCAAGTGGGTCGGCAGCACGCGCGGCGGCCGGAACCCGGCGGCCTGCAGCAAAGCGCCCAATTGCTCCGGAGTCCGGGACTCGCCCTTACCCATCGCCAAAAGATAGAAGCCGAAATAGGCATCGCCCATCGCCTCGGCCCCTGGTGTACCGGCCATGGGCTCGGCCACGATCAAAGTGCCTTCGGCCGGAAGGGCGGCCCGCACCGCACGCAAGATGGACAAAGCGTGCTCATCATCGTGGTCATACAAGACGCGAACCAGCGAAACGATATCGGCGCCCCGGGGCAGGGCGTCGTCGAAGAAACTGCCGCCGACGACGCGGGCACGCGGGCCCAATCCTTGAGCAGCGAATTTCTGCCGACCCCGTTCGGCAACAGCAGGGAGGTCGAAGAGCACCAGTTGCAAACCGGGCACGCGTCGCGCGACCTGGCAAAGAAATGTGCCCTCGCCGCCACCAACGTCGAGCAGGCAGCGATGGCGACGCAGCGGGTAAGCATCGATGATCTGATCGGCGACCAACGGCTGCGAAGCCGACATCAATGCCGAGTATTCGGCCACGCGCTCTGGCGGCAACATGCGCGCCGCAGCGCTTGCATCGCCCGCATAAGGCCAGTAGCCCGCCAATGCGGTTGGCGCATCCCGACGCAACAAAGCGACCGGGTCTTGCAGGTCGCCATAGACTGCCGCGTGGTGCTCGACCATGGCGGCCACCGCCCGGTTGCCAACCATCACCGCGCCCAGCTGGCCAAGGCCATAACGCCCATCGCTGCGACGCGACAGCAAGCGCAGCGATGCTGCGGCGGCGAGCAAGCGTTGCGTGGACGATTCGCTGAGCTCGAAGCGATGGGCCAGGGTTGTCACCGACTGCGGCCCCTCGGCGAGAATTTCGAACACGCGCAGGCGCACACACGCTAGAAGCACCTGGCTATAGACGAAACCGGCAACCAGATCGAACAACTGCGCAGCCTGACGCCGAGCGATCGGGCGCGTCAGTGGAAACGCTGCAGCCCAGCGCTGGAATGCTGCGCTGCCGACCAGGCGGTCGCGCCAGGCGTAAAAGCGGTCAGCCCAGCCCAGAGCCAGCTCAGACTGCGACATGGCCTGCCGCCCCCTGGACGGTGCGGATGCGGCGGACCCAGGCTTTAGGCACCAGGCGCTCCGACTCTGACCGTACCAAGGCTCGCAAGGCTTTCGCCCCGGCGCATTCGGGTACCGCTGCGGCGGCCTGCTCAAGCAGTGCATCGAAGCGCTCGACCGCCCCGGCCAAACCGAATTCGCGGGCTGCACTCATGCGATCGAGGGTCTCGTCGCGACCAGTAGGCTTGCCCAGCCACTGCGGATCGGCCATCACGTCGCGGATATCATCGGCGACCTGATACGCCTCACCCAGCCAATCGCCAACCCCGCGCCAGGCATCGGGAGCCTGCCCGGCGGCCTGCGCACCGGCCGCCGTCGCGGCAGCGAACAGGGCACCGGTCTTGGCGCGCTGATAGGTCGCGAGATCGGCTCTCGGCTCGCATTCCCACGCCTGGCCGGAGACGATGCCATCGGGTGCACCGACACCTGCAGCAATGGTCTCGATCAGCCCGGCGATCCGGTCCGGGGCAGCCGCGGCGGCAGGTGGAATGACTCGGAACGCCTGCACGATGAGGGCATCACCCACCAGAACCGCCAAACGCTCGCCAAATGCCGCGTGGACCGAAGCCTGACCTCGACGCATGGCAGCGTCGTCGAAACATGGCAAGTCGTCATGCACCAGTGACGCGCAGTGCAACAACTCGATGGCCACGGCAGCAGCATCGGCCAAGACTGGTTGATCGTCTCCGCAGGCCCAGGCCACGGCCAGACACAGACGCGGTCGAATGCGAGCCCCCCCCGGGAATACCGCGTGGCGCAATGCGGACCGCAACTTCGGCGGAGTCGCCGCCACCTCACCAGACTGCAATGCCGCATCGAGTGCGCGCTCGATCCGCAACTGAGCATCCATCCCGCCCCTCCTGCCGCGCTGTGTCGCGGCGCCATTTCAGTGCCGAGGACAACGTCGGCCTGAGGCTGTGTAAGTTTTACCGGTCACTGCATACTGTCAGTCACAATAGACACCTGCCCGCGGTGCGTCAACCGCACACAGGCCGCAAACGAAAGGATCGACGCCACCATGAACCGACCGTCCGACGGCGCACCACCCGCCGACTGGCCCAACCGTCAGTTCAGTCAACGGGTACAGGCCGCCAACCTGGATTGGCACGTGCAGACAGGCGGCGTTGGTCCGCTGGTCGTGTTGCTGCATGGCACCGGCTCGTCAGCGCATACCTGGGCGCCGCTGTGGCCGCTGCTGTTGCCGCACGCCACACTCCTCGCCCCCGATCTTCCCGGGCATGGCTTCACCCAAGGAGCTGACTTCCGCGCGCTCGATCTGCGCAGCATGGCCCACCAGCTCGACGCCCTGCTCGATGCATTGGGGCTAGGCGCTCCGGCTTTGGTGGTCGGACATTCGGCAGGCCTACCGCTGGCCCTGCGCTGGGCGCTCCTCACCGCACATGGCCCGCAGGGGATCGTCGGCTTCGCCCCCTCGCTTGTGCCTCCACCGCCAGCCTATTCGCTGTTCCTCGGACCATTGATCAATCCACTAGCGACATCTGGCCCCATGGCTCGACTGCTGGCCAACCTGAGTGGTCCATCGGGGATGGTCGACCGCCTGCTCGATTCCACCGGTACGCTGCTTGGCACCGACCAAAGACGCTGCTACCGCACGCTGTTTGCCCAAGCCCGACATGTGCGGGGGGCGATGAACTTTATGGCGGCCGCCGACCTGCCAAGCTTGCTCGCTGACGCTCAGGCGCTCGATATCCCGATGACCTTGGTGATTGGTGAACGCGACACATGGGTGCCAGCAACGGCGCTACGCGGTGTGCTTGCGCGCAACCTGCCACGGGCGCATCTGATCCACTGGGATGCCGGCCACCTGATGCACGAAGCCGAGCCCGAACGTGCTGCGCGGGTGATCCTGCAAGCACTCTCGCCCACCTCTGCCGGACACAGCCAAGTCACCCGATCAGGCAAGTAGGGTGCGACTTGCTGTCGACAGCGAAGCCGATGGCCGACGCGCGCGGTCAGCGCCCGAGGGCAGCGACGCTCGCGCCAATGCGGGCGGACAAGGTGCGTGGGTCAGCATGCGGCAACGGTTGGTAGAGCGCGCCCATCTCTACGGCGAGACGCAGTCCATCCGAAGTGGGTCGGGGCGAAGTATCGACCAGCACCATCGCCATGCCGTCCAGCCGGGCACGCCGTGCAGCCGCCAACGCATCTGCCTCGGCCTGGCTCCGCCCGGGGCGCCCGTCCAGCCCAATATTCGCGCGACCATCGGTGAGCAGCACAGTGACGACACTGTCACCACGGCGTGACAATTGCCCGGCCAACTGCCGCGCCGCCTCGATCGCAGCCGCCACCGGCGTTCCCCCGCCGCCTGGCAGACCAGCCAGCGCACGTTTGGCGCGGGTCAAGGAGCGGGTTGGCGGCAGGATCAGTTCACAACTATCGCCGCGGAATGCCATCAAAGCCACGCGGTCGCGGCGGACATAACAGTCGGCCAAAAGCGTCTCGACCGCACCTTTGGCTTCAGCCAGGCGATGCAAGGCTGCCGACCCACTGGCATCGACCACGAACAGCGTTGTCGTCTCGTTGCGTTGCTGATACCTGGTCACGCGAAAGTCGTCGGCGCGGATCAGCACACGGGCCTGACCGGAGCGTCCAGATGCCAGCTGCTCCCGGCGTCGCAAGGGCTGCCACGGAGCGGCATTGCGCAAGGTCTCGATCAAATTGAGACGCACACCTGGACGCAAACTGCCCCGCCGCGAACCCAGCGGCCGACCGCGTCGCTCGTTGCGCTGAGCCGCACCGGAGCGTCCGGCACTGCGACCGCGTCCCAGCGCCAGCGAAGCCTGCAACATCGCCAGCAACCCCGCGGGAATCGCTGCCTCGGCAGCCGCGAGGACGACATCGTCCAGCGGGCGCTCGCCCGCCGCAGCGGCATCGTCGGCTGGTGGCGCGACATCGGCTGGCGCGGGCTCGATCGAGTCCGGGCTGGCTGACGGAGAGTCCGGCGGGTCCGGCTCGGCCGGCTCGCTGCTGGCATCGTCCGCCGACGGTGGCAGGCGCGTGGCCCGGGGCGCGATGACTAGCCGAGCGGCGACCTCGCAATCTTCGGCGCCAACCAGCGTGCGCCCATCAAGGGCGGCCGCAATGCGGGCTACCGTCACGGCAACGATCGCCACCCGTGGCGAATCGACACCGAGTGCTGCCGCGGTGGCACAGAGGGCTTGCAGGGCAGCATCGTCAACAACCACCTGACGCCAAATGGCGCGTGCCGCTTGCACTTCAACGGCCCAGACCCGCAGATCAACCATCGCTGGCAGCGGGCAAGCACTGGGTAACAAGGCATCGAGCGACAACACCGGACCCAGCCGGTCCACCAGCGCCGGCGCTAGCGGGCCGTCATCGGCGCAAGACTCGTCCATAGCCACGACGCCGATGCGCGCCGGCAGACAACGGTCGATGCCATCGCGCGCCACACGCACCTCGCCAGTGTCGAGCACCTGGGCGATACGGGCCACACTGCTGGCGTCGATGCGCTCGGCCATGGTCAGCAACGCGATCCCGCCGTGCGATTCGGCCAGAACACCCCGCTGCGCAACCGGACGCCCTGCTTGCAGGGTCGCGGCCAGATCCAGCCCGCCTAGCAAGCGCTCGTCGGGAATATGCAAGGGGATGCGTCGCAGCGGTGTGCCGCCGGGCAGCAAAGCCTCGAGGACCGCCAGCCAGCGTTCGCGAACCTGGCCGGCACCTGCACGCAACCAGACTCCTCGCACAGCCGACGGATCGACCGCTAGCAGGGCGGCAGCCTGTAAGGCCCGGCCCCAAGCCAGCTCGGCATCGACACCGGTCGCTGGTCCAGGCTGACCGACCGGCTCGTCGATCGAGGTTTTCACGCCCCGTATAACTCCTCGAGCGCGCGCTCGACGCGCACACCAGACGCCGTCTCGTCGAGCGGGTCGCGCCGCAAACGGTGACGCAGCACCAGCGGCGCCACCGCCTGCAGATGCTTGTCGGTAACCGCTTTCGCACCATCGAGGGCGGCACGAGCGCGAGCGGCGCGCATCAGCGTCAGCTCGCCCCGCAGACCATCAGTGCCCAGGCGGGCGCACAACCCAGCAGCCCGCTCTAGCACGGCGTCTGGCACGGTCAATTTGTCGAGGCGTTTGCGCGCCTTGACGATACTGTCACGGACGGCGCGATCGGCATCAGCCCAGGCCGCTAGGAAGGCCTCGGGGTCGCGCTCGAAGGCATCGCGGCGCTTGATCACCTCGACCCGCTGCGCGATCTCGGCTGGTGTGCGAACGTCGAGCGAAAGTCCGAAGCGGTCGAGCAACTGCGGGCGCAACTCGCCCTCTTCCGGGTTGCCTGAGCCGACCAGTACGAAGCGGGCCGGATGTCGGATCGACAAGCCCTCGCGCTCGACCAGGTTCTGCCCCGAGGCGGCGACATCGATCAGCAGATCGACGAGGTGGTCTTCGAGCAGGTTGATCTCGTCCACGTAGAGGAAACCGCGATTGGCGCGAGCCAGCAGGCCCGGCTCGAAAGCCTTTTCGCCGGCGGTCAGGGCGCGCTCGAGGTCAAGTGCGCCAACCACCCGATCTTCAGTCGCACCCAGTGGCAGGTCGACGACAGGCACTGGGCGCTGCACCGCCTTGGGCTTGGCCCTGCGTTCGCCGGAAGCGCTCGCACACAGCGAACACGCGGGCGTTGAACCACCCGGCTCGCAGTTGTAGACGCAGCCCTCGACCACACTAATCGGTGGCAGGATTGCCGCCAGGGCCCGCACTGCGGTCGACTTGCCGGTGCCACGATCGCCCAACACCAGCACGCCGCCGATGCTCGGATCGACCGCCGCCATCAGCAGCGCGTCTTTCATGTCATCCTGGCCGACGATGGCCGAGAAGGGATAGGCGTATGCCATTTCAGCTCCGAAAAAGGTCAGTCGCGGACAAACGGGCCGCGCCAGATCAGGTACGCTGACGCCGTTGCCGACGCCAACTGCGTTTCAGGTCCCAGGCGTGCAACACGCCGGCCAGCAACAGCCAGCCGGCCACCACCGGCAAGTCAGCACCAACCGACGATGTATAGAGTGCCGCCAGCAGACAGGCGCCCGACAACAGGTTCAGCAGCCAGGCGCGCGATGGCAGACCAACACCTCGCCGACGTGCCCAGCTCAAAGCCAGCAGCTCCAACAGCGTGACCAGCAGCACTGCGGCTGCGAGGTGATGCGCCTGAAGTCCGTGGATCAGGGGCTCGGGCATATCGGTCGACTCGACATCGGGATGGCTTGGGGCGAGACTGTCACGCTGTCCTGACAGAGGTAAGGTCTTGCCAGATTACATGACAACCCCCAGAGCCGACCATGCTTCCTGCCACAACGTCATCTGCTGCTGTCGTCCAATCCGGATCGACACACTCGCGCAACCCTGCCCAGCGGCAGCTCGGCCTCGTCGTACTGCTCGCCAGTCTGGCCTTCGTCTGCGAGACTGCCATGGCGGTTGAAGAACCCCCCTACACCGTCAATCGTGCCGATGGCCGCTTTGAACTGCGGACCTACCCAGGCTTCGTCGTTGCCGAGACCTGGGTCGATGGCGATTTCGACGCTGCCGGGCGCACCGGCTTCCGCCGGATTGCCGGCTACATCTTTGGCAAGAATCGTAGCCGTGGCGGCGAGGCCGAAAAGATCGCGATGACCGCGCCAGTGACCATGGAGCCAGCGACACAAGACCAAGCCACCAGCGAACGCATCGCCATGACCGTGCCGGTGACCATGGAGTCGGATGGCATGCGATGGCGCATCCACTTTGTGATGCCCGCCGGGTACACCTTGCAGAGCTTGCCGCAGCCGCTCGACCCCGAGATCATGCTGCGAGCGGTTCCGTCCCACCGGATGGCGGCGGTGCGCTTCAGCGGCTGGACGACACGCACGAGCATCGCCGAGCAGACCGCCCTGCTGACCGACTGGCTCCACCAACAAGGTCTGCGCGCCGCCGGAACACCGCAGGTGGCGCGCTACAACGATCCCTTCACGCTGCCCTGGAACCGCCGTAACGAGATTCTGCTCCCGGTCGAGTGAGCCGCCCATTGGTGGACCGCCGAACCGACCTTCGGAGGAGGCTCGGTCCGCCCCGTTACCAGACCGGCGCCACCCGCACCTGCTTCGGCAGGGCGTGTCGCTTGACCGGCTGCAGGTAGAGCCCGACGAACACCCCAAAGGCGCGCGTCGCATGCCAACCCTGCGCCAACTTGGCAAATACGCCACCCCGCTTTTCGGCGGCGTAAAAAGCGTCGGCGATACGGTGCAGGCGCTCGAGTCCTGCGCGGAAGGCCGGACTGTCGGTGTCCAGGCTGATCGGGAACACCTGCCTCGAGATCTGCGTGGTGACGCGGAACACCTGATGGTCGTATTCGGTCGGGTCTAAGCCGAGCGCGCGTTTGAGCGCCGGCCGGGTGTGGTCGCGCACATACATGGTCGCGTACACCGCCAGCAGGAAGAAGCGGATCCACAGCAGATTGGTCCCGCGCAGCAAGGACGGGTCGGCGCGCATCATCAAGGCGAACGACTCGCCGTGGCGGAATTCGTCGTTACACCAGCGCTCGAACCAGCGGAAGATCGGGTGGAAGCGCTTGTCCGGATGCTTCTCGAGGTGGCGGAAAATGGTGATGTAGCGCGCATAACCGATCTTCTCGGACAGGTAGGTCGCATACATGATGAATTTCGGCCGGAAGTAGGTGTAGCGTTTGTTGCGCTTGAGCTCGTTGAGGTTCACGCCGAGCCCGAAGTCGCGCAAGGTGGCATTGATGAAGCCGGCATGCCGCGATTCATCGCGCACCAGCCAAGTCATCAGTTGCTTGATGTCCGGATTGTCGACCTTCTGGCGGATCTCGTTGTAGAGCACACACCCCGAATATTCCGAGGTCAGCGAGGTCACCAAGAAATCGAGGAACTCGGCGCGCGCGTCCGGATCGAGCCGCTCCAGCGCACCGGCCGCCTCGCGGGCGAACGACTCGTCGCGCTGGAAGTGGTCGTGGTTGTTGTCGCCCTGGTATTCGGCTTGAACGATGTCCCATTCGGCACGCACCGGCGTCACGTCGATGCGGTCCAGCGCTGAGCAGTCCGTGGTATAGAAACGCGGACTGATCATGTTGTGCACTTCGGCGCGGTCGATGGCCTCTTGCGGGGTGTGGATCTCGGCTACGGTTGTCATGTCGGCTCCTGCCGTAAAGGAAGCTTCATGTAACGCCAGCCTGACATCTGTTGATTTGACGCAGGTCAAACCTCACGCCGAGCCGAGTGTTCGCCCCCCTTCAAGCGGACTTGTCGGGCATCCCGGGCGGCACAGATTTTCCCGGCTCCGCCTGCGTTTTCGACACCTCGTCGGGCTGCGGCACCAGCCCGTAGGGTGCGACCAGGTGCCAGACATGCTTTGGCACCATGTGCTTGATCCGGCTAGGCGCCTCGCGACGCAGGTGGATCACCGTCTCGGCGGCCTTCATCTCGACGCGGGTTCGGGCGAACTCAAGCCCACGCGGGCCGACGCGCGGCATCAGCCAGCCCATGATCGGCCGCAGCCAGTCGGGCATGCGGCGCAGCGGCAATCCACCCGCAGCGCGCTCGACATTGCCGATAAAGCCCTTGACCGCGCCGCTGCGCTTGCCGGCATCGCCCGGCGCTTCGAGTTGCACCTCGTCACCCAGCAGGTCGAGCATCTGTTGGCCACGCGCGTTGCGCACCAGCAGCCATTGCCGCCCTTCCCCACCCATGTAGCCGACGGTGATATCCGACAGGACATTCGTGTAGTCGACGCAGGTGCGGCAGGTGAGCGGGAAGAAGTCCGGCCGCAGTTGCGACAGTGGCAGCTGCAGGAAGGGGATGGTGCGGACGCGGCCGTCGGTGTAGCGCAGTTCGACGTGATAGTCGGCGCGGAACTCGAGGTAGGTGATCGCCTGCGGCGCCGGATCGATGAGCGCAAGGAACTCGTGGAAGTTCTCGGTGGGCGTGTTATCGGAGCACGGCGTACCGACCACGTAGAGCTGCTCGAGACCCAGTTCGGCTTGCAGCGCACGCAGCGCATAGACCTGACAGGGGATGCCGATGACGGCGATGCGCGTGTGGCCGGCAGCGATGGCCGGTTCGAGCAGCTCGAGCAGCGGCGCGTAGCCCATGCGCATGCCGCGGCAGGCAGACATGTCGGCGGCGCGGGTGACGAGGATTGGCTTGGGCCGCCAGCGGTCGTCGGGGTCGGCGGTCATGCACAGTACCGCGCTCACAAGCCCCGACTCCAGTAGCCTCTCCCCAAGGCGCGTGGTGATGCCGGTCCACTGCGCGCCGTTGCGCGGCTGACGCAGCGCGGCGCGGTGCATGGCCACATACGGCCCGAAGAACCTCTCATCGGCGCGCGCCGGGTCGCCGCCCGAAGCCGGCCCCAGGTCGCGGCTGCGGCCGTGCACCGCCGCCTCCAGCCGCGGGTAATCCGGCGCGATGAACTGGCAGGCGCGGCCGCAGCGCTTCGGGTCGCTGGTACGGCTGATGCCGCAGTCGGTGCAAAGTTCGCGAAACGGGGCCCCATCGCTCATGGGTGGAGTATGCCCGCCCGCCACCGAACTTGCGGATTGTACGAGTGTCATTCGTTCATGCAGAGACCTGATCGCGCGGCGCCGGTGGCCCCGCATCCACCTGATCGGCCCGGTCAGGTTTGGCACAGCCTGTCCGGCGAGGACGCTCTAGCAGCCTTGGCCGCTGCCTGGCATGGGCTGGCTTCGCGCGATGCGGGGGAGCGTCTGAAGCGCTTCGGCCACAACCGGCTTCCGGAACCTCCCCGGCAAAGCGCCTTGCACCGCCTGCTGGCACAGTTCAAGAACCTGATGATCGTGGTTCTTCTATGCGCTGCGGCGGTGACTGCCTTATTGGGGCACTGGATCGACAGCGGCGTGATCTTGGTCGTGGTGCTGGTCAACGCCGTCATCGGCTTCGTCCAAGAGGGAAAAGCCGAGCGCGCGCTGGAGGCGATCCGCCACCTTTTGGCACCCCGCGCAGTGGTTCTGCGGGATGGCAACCAAATCGAGCTCAACGCTGCTGACCTGGTGCCCGGCGATATCGTACTGCTGGCGCCGGGTGATCGACTACCCGCCGACGTTCGTGTCCTGCAGGCGCGCAATCTGCACATTGATGAGGCTGCGCTGACTGGCGAATCGGTTCCAGTCAACAAGGATACGAGCCCAGTGGCGGCCAATACGGCGATCGGCGACCGCTTGTGCATGGCCGATGCTCTAGCAGCGCCTCTTTGCAGGCGCAGCGCCAAGAACGCCAAGAATCAAGCAAACGGTGCGTAACGCGCTGCGATCGGGTACCGCCAGTCTTTGCCAAAGCCACGCGGGGTGATGCGCGGCCCGACCGCCGCCTGCCGGCGCTTGTATTCGTTGATGCGGATCAAGCGCACCACACGCTCGACATCGGCAGCGGCGTAGCCTGCGGCGACGATCGCCTGCGGCGATTGATCTTGCTCAACGTACATCGCCATGATCGCGTCGAGCACCTCGTAGGGTGGCAAAGAGTCCTGATCACGCTGGTCGGGACGTAATTCGGCGCTGGGCGGCCGCGTGATGATGCGCCGCGGAATGACCTCGGATTGCGTATTGCGCCACTCGGCAAGCCGGTAGACCAGCGTCTTGGCGACGTCGCGCAGCACCGCGAAGCCGCCCGCCATGTCGCCGTAAAGAGTGGCGTAGCCGACCGCCATCTCGCTCTTGTTGCCAGTGGTCAGCACCAGCCGGCCAGACTTGTTCGACAAGGCCATCAGCAGCGTGCCGCGGGCGCGGGCCTGGAGGTTCTCCTCGGTGGTGTCCGGTGCCGCGCCGGCAAATGCTGGCTCTAGCGCGCGCTCGAACTGGGCGGTGATGTCGCCAATGGCAATCTCCCGATACGCCACGCCCAGCCGCGCCACCATATCGCGCGAGTCGGTCACCGAAATATCGGCCGTATAGCGCGACGGCATCATCACCGCTTCGACGCGATCCGGACCCAGCGCATCGACGGCAATCGCTAGCGTCACCGCCGAATCGATGCCGCCACTCAAGCCCAACACAACCCCGGGAAAGCCACATTTGCGGACGTAGTCGCGCACTGCGGTGACCAGTACCGACCAGACCTGTTCCGGGTCATCGCCCAGCGGCGAAACCACGCCGCCCCGGTCCGGGTCGAGTACCGTCAACGCCTCGCTGCAGGCGGGAAGACGGTGCAGCAGCCGGCCAGTCGCATCGAGCACGCAGCTATTGCCATCGAACACCAGTTCGTCCTGACCGCCGACCGCGTTGACGTAAACGACTCCCAGACCGGTCTCGACACAGCGAGCTGCCAGCACAGCCTCTCGCTCGGCCTGCTTGCCAACGTGAAACGGCGAAGCGTTGAGGGCAAGGATGCGCTCGGCACCGGCCGCTTTCAGAGCAGCGACGACGTCGGGCCTCCAGATGTCCTCGCAGATAGCGATACCCAACCGCTCACCGGCCACCTGTACGACCGTGACGGTCGCGCCTGAGACAAAATAACGCTGCTCGTCAAACACCTCGGCGTTGGGCAAATGACGCTTGTGGGCGGTCGCCACAATGCCTCCATCGACCAGCAGAGATGCCGCGTTGAACAACGTACCCCCGTCCCGGTGCGGGTGGCCGACCAACACTGGCAGTGGCGCCGCCTTGGCCAACCGAGCCAAATGGCCGTCGCACTCGTCAAGAAAATGCCCGCGCAGCACCAGGTCCTCGGGCGGATAGCCGGTCAGCGAGAGTTCGGGGGTCAACAGCAGGTCAGCGTCCTGCGCGCGCGCTTGCTGGCATGCAGCGAGAATGCGCCCGGCGTTGCCGGCGAGGTCACCGACGGTCTGGTCGAGCTGGGCAATAGCGATGCGCATGAGGGTCCTGGTGGAGAGGCAGCCACCATGTTAACCAAGCCCGCGGGCGCCGCGCCTACCGCCGTGGCGAACCTTGCATCGGTGAGACACCCTAAGACCCATGTCCCGCTTTGAGATCTCTGTTGTCCTGCGCGTGGCGGACCTGCCACCCGATTGGGACGCACTGGACGGCCAGTGCATCTGGCATGCGCGCGGTTTCTTGCAAGCACTGGAAGACAGCGGCTGCGTCGGTCCCGGAACAGGTTGGGAGCCTCGCTTTCTGCTGGCACGGCAGGACGAACGCACCATCGCCGCCCTGCCTCTGTGGCTCAAATCCCATTCGTACGGCGAGTACGTCTTCGACTGGGCTTGGGCGCGGGCTTGGCAGCAACATGGGCTCGACTACTATCCAAAGCTGCTGTCGGCCATCCCGTTCACGCCAGCCACCAGCGCAAGGCTGATGGGCGATGCAAGAGCCGCGCCGGCACTGCTTGCTGCCGTCGAGGGTTGGCTGGCCACCGGCGAGGTGTCATCGGCGCACGTCCTGTTCCCGGCCCAGAACGAAGCACCCCACTGGCAGAACGCTGGCTACCTGCTGCGCGAGGGCGTTCAGTTTCACTGGCAGTCGCGCGGCGAGCCGGACTTCGAGACGCTGCTATCGAGCCTGACCCGGGAGCGGCGCAAACGTATCCGTCAAGAACGTCGCAAGGTCGCTGAAGCAGGCGTGCGCTTTCGCGTCGAGAGCGGACATACGGCCAGTGACGGCGACTGGGACTTCTTCACCGCCTGCTACGTCCAGACCTACGCCGAGCACCGCTCGACACCCTACCTGAATCGCCAGTTCTTCGGCGATTGGGCGCGCGCCTGCCCAGACGTACCAGTGCTGTTCATCGCCGAACGCGATGGCGAACCCGTAGCGGCAAGCCTTTGCGCGCGCGATGGCGAGACCCTGTACGGGCGCTACTGGGGTAGCCGGGTGTTCATTCCCTGTCTGCACTTTGAGGCGTGCTATTACCAACCGCTGGAATGGGCGCTCGCCCAAGGTGTCCGCCGTTTCGAGGGCGGCGCACAGGGTGAGCACAAGCAGGCGCGAGCGCTGGAACCCGTCACCACTTGCTCGTGGCACCGCATCGGCCAACCCGACTTTGCCGATGCCGTGGCGCGGTTTCTGCAGCGCGAGCGCGCTGGTGTGACCGACTACCGCGAGGCCCTACAGACCCACAGCGCCTATCGACGGGTCGAGATGGGGCCGCCTGGGGAGGGGGGTCCCGCAAGCAGCCCCGAGAACGACCAGGACGCGGGGCGTCCTGTCTGACGACCGGCAGGCGACCAAACCGCCCGCCGAGCCAGCCTTAGAAGCGCCGGCCGACACCCACGCTAAACAACCACGGGTCGATATCAAGGCGGTCGATACGACCGACCCCATTCAAGCGGACGTCGGTGTCGATCCACAGGCGCTTGACGTCGATGTTGAGCAACCAGCCATTGTCGAGGTTGTAATCCATTCCGACCTGTAACGCCGGACCGACACTGTTGCGGTCGACATGGATGGCTCCGCCCAAAAGGCTGTTATCCATGAATCGGGTATAGTTGAGACCGGCTCCAATATATGGGTCAAAACGTTGGTCCGGATTGAAATGCCATTGCAGCAACAAGGTCGGGGGCAGCAGGTTGACACTGCCAAGGTCGACATTGCCCCCCGGGTTCAAGCCTGGCACCGCCGAGCCTTTCAGGGTGACGTCGTGCCGGGTACCGATGGCGAGGATCAGTTCAGCTGCGATGTTGTCGGTGAGGTAGTACGAGACATCGATCTCGGGGATGGTGTTGGCATCAACCGCGAGGCGATCACCGATCGCTCCGACAAGCTTGCTAGATTCGTCTGGCGAGACGCTGGTGGCCCGAAGACGAACGACCCAATCGCCCTCCTTTGCAGACACCGGTGCGATGTGAGCAGCACACAGAGCAAGAGCGCAGGCATGCAAAAGAACTTTCATGATGACCTCGTCGGTTGTGTTGCAGAGAGGCTACGGGGTGCCCATCAGCCGCTGCTTGACCCAGGTCAAGGAGGCACGACATGAGTGACCACTCGGGCCAGATCTACACCCTCGGCCAGCATGCTGGGCTGCATGCGCCGTTGAAGAACGCGTGCTCGCAATGTTCGCTGCATGAGTTGTGCTTGGCCGAGGGCCTCGACCTCGCCGACCTGATGCGCATCGATGAACTGGTGCAGAAGCGACGTCGGGTCGCGCGCCAAGAAGCGCTGTACCAGGCTGGCGACCCGTTTACCGCGATCTATGCTGTGCGCTCGGGTTTCTTCAAGACGGAAGGCCTACTCGGCGATGGTCGCGAACAGATCACTGGCTTTCAGATGGCTGGCGAGCTGCTGGGTCTGGACGGCATCAGCACCGAACGCTATGCCTGTACGGCGGTGGCGCTCGAAGACAGCGAGGTGTGTGTGATCCCCTTCGCCGAGATGGAAGACCTCGGCCGCGCCGTGCCCGCGCTGCAGCGCAACTTTCACCGGCTGATGAGTCGCGAACTGGTGCAGGACCAGAACCTGTTGGTCTTGCTGGGTAGCAGCCGCGCTGAAGAGCGCATCGCTGCCTTCCTGCTCAATCTTTCGCGTCGGCTATCGCGCCGCGGCTATGCGGCGTCTGAATTTGTCCTGCGTATGACGCGGGAAGAGATCGGCAGCTATCTGGGGCTCAAGCTGGAAACTGTTAGCCGCACACTGTCGAAGATGCAGCGCCAGCAGATCATCGAAGTGCAGCAGCGCCACATCCGCATCATCGACATCGGCGCCCTCGAGCAACAGTCGCAGTGCCAGTGAGTTGCCTACATCGAGCGACGCTGGCCTAGTCGACGCTGGCGACCAACTCCAGCGGGCCGTCAGCCTGCAAGGCGTGCCAGCGTCCAGCCAACCGCCACTCGCTGTCGACGTCTTCGACCAGCACGTGCCAGTACGCCTCGCGCAGCGGCTGCAGCGAGCCCAGATAGACGTCGCTGGACTCGCGCCGCGCCAGGACGGTCTGGTCGAAACCCTCGCGCGTAGGGTGCGAAAAGCGCACCTGCAACTGCATTGGAAGCTCGATATCTGACCCGGCCGACAACAAGCGGACACGCACCAAATGCCCCGCCGCCTCCAGGCTGACGATGGCTGACAAGCCCAGTTCGACCGCGCGCTGCTCGCGGCCGATGACACGATTAATGGCCTTGCCCTCTTTGTAGTAGTCCTCTGTGACCAGCCCGTCGCTGGTGCTGACCGCCAACCAAATCATGGCGATTCCGCCACAGATGGCAGCAAACGGCGCGAGCAGAAGCAGCCACGGGCCACGGTGTCGGTACCAAGGAAGTGATGACTGAGTCTGCATGGTTTAGCGCACGATAAAAGTAGACCGCTCACGGACGGTATGGGCCTGGTCAGACCCGAGTTGGCTGACGCTAAAGTCGACCGCATGTGAACCGACAGCGACCTGGTTAGGATCGACCCGCAAGTACACCGCCAAGATGCGGTGACCGACTGCTGGCACTTCAAACTCCGGGCCTTCCATCGACAACACGGCCAAGTCGGGAAGGCCTTCAGCCTGCAGGCGGTAACGTTGCGGCTGCTCGCTCATATTGAACACCTTGATGCGGTAAAGGTTCTCGATACGGCCATCGCTGGTGGGACGCGACAGTACACTCGCCTCGCGCATGACATTGACGCGGAAGGGTTCGCGGCTAGCCAGGGAGAACACCATCGCTGCGGAGACAGCAATCAGAATCAGGGCGTAGATCACCACCCGCGGCCGAATGATGTGCTGGTACCAGCGGCCGCTAGGGCGTTTGCCCTGCATGACGTTCTGACTGGAGTAGCGGATCAGCCCGCGCGGATAGTCCATGCGGTCCATCACCTGGTCACACGCGTCGATGCAAGCGCCGCAGCTGATGCACTCGATCTGTAGACCTTTGCGGATATCGATCCCGGTTGGACACACCGCTACACAGAAGCCGCAATCGACACACGCGCCGAGACCCTGTGCCTTGAGGTCGGCGTCTTTGCGCCGAACTCCGCGGGGTTCGCCACGTGCCGCGTCGTAACTCACGATCAAGGTATCCGGGTCGAACATCACGCTCTGAAAGCGCGCGTAAGGACACATGAACTTGCAGATCTTCTCGCGCAGGAATCCCGCGTTGTAGTAGGCCGCAAAGCCGTAAAAGCCGATCCAGAAAGTTTCCCAAGGGCCGGTATCGAACGCGCCGATGGCGCTCAACAAGTCGCGAATCGGTGAAAAAAAACCGACAAAGGTGATGCCCGTCCACAGCGCCAACAAAACCCAAAGCAGGTGCTTGGTGCCCTTGACCGCAACCTTGTGCGCGCCCCACGGGGCGGCCGCCAGGCGTTTCTGCTTGGGTCCATCGCCTTCGACGGCACGTTCGATCCACATGAACATCTCGGTGTAGACCGTCTGCGGACAGGAATACCCACACCAAAGGCGCCCGGCCACTGCAGTGAACAGGAACAGGCCAAGCGCCGACAGGATCAGCAGCCCTGTGAGGTAGATGAAATCTTGCGGGTACAACACCAGGCCGCCAAAGAAAAACTGACGTGCCCCCAAGTCAAACAGTACGGCTTGTCGGTCGTCCCACTGCAGCCAAGGCAGCCCGTAGAACAAACCCTGTGTCAGCACCACCAACGCGACACGCCAGTTCGCGAACCAGCCTTGGATCGAGTGTGGGTAGAACTGCCCCTGCAAGTCGCGCAGCGCTGCTGGACCCGCGGCGCGACGCGAGGCCGGAGCGGCGACTGGGCGGGGCGAGACCGGGTCAGCCACCGACAGCCGCGCTGTTGCACGCTGCGGTAGAGCGGCGACCCGACGACATCACTGCAGCTTGCCTTCGAAGCGCAAGCCGTAAACGTAAGCAGCCAGCAGGTGCACCTTGGCCTCTCCCAGCGCCTCTTCCTGAGCCGGCATCTTGCCAGCGCGGCCCTTGACCAGGGTCTCGACAATACTCTCCTGGATCGCGCGGGTGTCAGCGCCGCGGGCGTAGAGCCAGTAACGGTCGGTCAGGTTGGCCGCGCCGATGATGTGGTTGCCACCGCCGTCGGCACCGTGACACACGGCACAGGCCTGCTGGAACTTGGGGGCAGCCTTGGCGGCCAGCACGGCGTCATGCTCCAAACCCGACAAGCTCATCACGTAATGCGACATCTCAACTGCACCCTCGGGTCCGCCAACCACCGCCTCTTGGCCCCCATAGGCCGGCATCATGGCATTGCGGCCGATCAGAATGGTCTCGTGGATGCGCTCGGCGTCACCCCCCCAGATCCAGTCTTCGTCACGCAGGTTGGGAAAGCCGACATTCCCGCCGGCGTCGGCGCCGTGGCACTGCGAGCAGTACGTGAGATACAAGCGTTTACCCATCTCACGCGCCTCGGCGACTTGTGCGAGCTCCTCGATCGGGGTTGCTGCGTACTGCGCCAGCACTGGCCCGAAGCGTTCGTCGGCCTGCTTCATCTCCGCGCTGTGTTGACCAACACTGGTCCACTTCAGCAAACCGGCATAGGTTCCGATCCCGGGATACAGCAGGAAGTAGCCAACCGCAAAGACGATGGTCGCGTAAAACAGACCCTTCCACCATTTCGGCAGCGGATTGTCGAGTTCCACCAGGGTCTCGTCCCAACGGTGGTCGAGCTCTTTGCCCTCTTCGGTCGGCACATCCTGCGACTTCATCAGCCACAGGCAGCCGATGACGCTGGCGATGACGATCAGGCCAACGTACCAGGCCCAGAAATCACTTACGAAATCACTCATTTGCCTTTTCCTTGCTGTGCCTTGCCCGAGGCCGGGCGATCGTCGTCGTCGAGGATCAACCGGGCTGCCTGATCAAAAGCGGTTTTGCGCTTGCTGCTCCAGGCCCAGAGGACGATGCCCAAGAAGGTCGCCAAGGCGATCACCGTGACCAAGCCGCGAATGTCATTCATGTCCATGCCAGGCTTCCTAGCGGCTCGACTTCAGCGCCGTCCCCAGCACTTGCAGGTAGGCCACCAGAGCGTCTTCCTCGGTGCGACCCGCGACCTCACGCACGCTGTCGGCGATTTCGACGTCGGTGTAGGGGACACCCACCGAGCGCAGTGCGCGCATGCGCGCAGGCACATCCTTGCCATCGAGCACGCGGTACTGCAGCCACGGGAAGGCCGGCATGTTCGACTCGGGCACAAGATCGCGCGGTTGACGCAGATGCAAGCGATGCCATTCGTCCGAGTACTTGCCGCCGACACGATGCAGATCTGGGCCGGTGCGTTTGCTGCCCCACTGGAACGGGTGGTCGTAGACGAACTCGCCCGCCACCGAGTAGTGCCCGTAGCGCTCGGTCTCGGCACGGAACGGACGGATCATCTGCGAATGGCAGGTGTAGCAGCCCTCGCGGATGTAGATGTCACGCCCCACAACTTCGAGCGCAGCGTAGGGTTTCAGCCCCTCGACCGGCTGCGTCGTGGAGCGCTGGAAGAACAGCGGCACGATCTCGACCAGCCCGCCGATGCTCACCACCAACAGGGTCAGCGCGATCAGGACTCCGACGTTCTTCTCGACGATGTGATGTGTGTTGAACTTGCTCATCGTCGTCTCCTCAGGCCGCCGCCAACTGGGCCGGAACCACCGGCGCTTCGTTGTACGGCCGTGCATCCCGCGCGGTGGCGGTGCGGTAGACGTTGTATGCCATCAGCAGCATGCCCATGACGTACAACACCCCGCCAAGGAAGCGGATGAACAAGAACGGCTTGGTCGCCTTCACCGACTCGGCAAAGCTGTAGGTCAGCGTGCCGTCGACGTTGGTCGCACGCCACATGAGGCCTTCGGCGACACCAGCGATCCACATCGCGGCGATGTACAGGACCACCCCGATGGTCGCCAGCCAGAAGTGAATGTTGATCAGGCGCACACTCCACATCACCTCACGCCCAAAGGTGCGCGGGATCAGGTAGTACAGCGAACCAATCGACACCATCGCGACCCAGCCCAAAGCCCCCGAGTGCACGTGGCCGACCGTCCAGTTGGTGTAATGCGACAGCGCGTTGACGGTCTTGATCGCCATCATCGGGCCCTCGAAAGTGCTCATCCCGTAGAACGACAGCGAAGTGACGAGGAACTTGAGAATCGGATCGGTGCGCAACTTCTCCCAAGCACCCGAGAGGGTCATGATGCCGTTCACCATGCCGCCCCAGGACGGCGCCAGGAGGATCAGCGAAAACACCATGCCGACCGACTGTGTCCAGTCTGGCAGCGCGGTGTAGTGCAGGTGGTGAGGACCGGCCCACATGTAGGTGAAGATCAGGCCCCAGAAGTGCACCACCGAGAGCCGGTAACTGTAGATCGGGCGGTTAGCCTGCTTCGGGACAAAGTAGTACATCATCCCCAGGAAGCCGGCGGTCAGGAAGAAGCCCACCGCATTGTGGCCGTACCACCACTGGATCATTGCGTCCTGGACTCCAGCGTAGACCGAATAGGACTTCGTCAAGCTGACCGGGACGACCGCGCTGTTGACGATGTGCAGCAGGGCGACCGTCAGGATGAACGCTCCGAAGAACCAGTTCGCCACATAGATATGCGGCGTCTTGCGTTTCATCAGGGTGCCAAAGAAAACGATCGCGTAACTCACCCAGACAACCGCGATAAGCAGGTCGATCGGCCACTCGAGTTCGGCATATTCCTTACCCTGGGTGTAGCCCAGCGGCAACGAGATGGCCGCCAGCACGATCACCGCCTGCCAACCCCAAAAGGTGAACGCAGCCAGGCCGTCACTGAAGATGCGTGTGTGCGATGTCCGCTGGACGACGTAGTAACTGGTTGCGAACAAAGCGCAGCCGCCAAACGCGAAGATCACTGCGTTGGTGTGCAGCGGGCGCAGGCGCCCGTAGCTCATCCACTCGATGCCGTAAGTCATGTCCGGCCAGACCAGCTGCGCGGCGATGAACACCCCCATCGCCATACCGACGATGCCCCATACCACCGCCATGATGGCGAACTGGCGTACGACCTTGTAGTTGTAGGTTTCCTGCATCAGTCCATCCTCGAGCAAACAAAAACGGGGGCCGCACCGCGCCACGGCCGGACATTTTCCAAAAAAAGGCGGGGCGCCATCTTGATCTAGCGCAAACCGGCGCGGTCGGCCGGTCGATCGTCGACGCCAGTCGGCCGTTGGCCACCGCGGTCGTCGTCCATGAGGATGCGATGCGCCGGCCCCTCAAGGTCGTCGAACTGCCCGCTACCGACCGACCACCACAACAACCAGAGCACGCCGCCGATCAGCAGCACGCTCAGTGGGATCAAGAGATAGAGGCTTTCCATACGGACCCGGTCTCAGGGCGCCGTGCGCGGCTCAGGCGCATGGCATTCACAACCACGATCAGAGAACTGGCTGCCATGCCCAGGCCAGCCAACCATGGCGAAACCCATCCGGCAGCTGCCAAAGGGATCACGAGCGCATTGTAGCCCATCGCCCAGCGCAGATTTTGACGAATTACAGATCTCGTCGCACGCCCCATCTGCACGGCCATTGCCACGCGTTCCAGGTGGGGCGACAAGAGGATGCCGTCGGCGCTCGCCTGAGCGACGTCGGTCGCACTACCCATCGCCAGCGAGACATCGGCTGCGGCGAGCACTGGCGCGTCATTGATACCATCACCCACCATCAATACGTGCCGGCCGGCGGCTTGCAAGGCGACGATCGCGGCGACCTTGTCAGCCGGGGTGGCACGCCCGCGCCAGCTGGCGATACCCACCGCTCCCGCCACTGCGGCCACCGTCTCTTCCCGATCGCCCGAGAGAAGATGAACGCTGCAACCCAGCGCCTGCAGCTGCTCGACGCAAGCTTCGGCGTCAGGACGCAGCCGGTCGGCAAGTACGAACGACGCCAGCCACTCGCGCGCGCTGGCCAAGTGCACGACGATCTGGCCGGCACCGCCGGGAAACTGTTGCGGAGATGGGCCGTGGCAGCCCTCGGCCACCCAGTCGGCGGCGCCCAAGCGGTAGTGTTCTCCATTGAGATCGGCCTCGACCCCGCAGCCGGCGGTGTGGCGCGCATCCAGCGACTGCGACCCGGTCACAAGATCTTGGCCGGCCAGCAGAGCGACCGCCACCGGGTGGCGCGAGCCCGCCTCGAGGCGGGCGGCGATCGCTTGACATTCGCCGGAATCCAGCCCGGCATGACAAATCACTGACTGCAAACGCAGCTGGCCCAGCGTCAAGGTGCCAGTCTTGTCGAAAACGACGTCGGTGACGCGCGCCAGCGTCTCCAAGGTATGACCACGGGTCACCAGAACGCCTTCTCGGGACAGGCGCGTGGTCGCCGCGGTCAACGCTGCCGGAGTGGCTAGACCAAGCGCACATGGGCAAGTCGCGACCAGCAGCGACACCGCCACCCACAGCGCACGCTCGGGCTCGAGCAGCATCCAGGCGGCAAAGGTGGCGCCGGCCAGCAACACGATGGCAACCACAAACCATGAGGCCATGCGGTCGGCATCGCCGACCAGCTGTGGCTTCTCGGAGAGCGCCCGGTCAAGCAGCCGCACGATGGCCGCTACCACGGTGTCGCCGCCGACCTGGGTCACCTGCACCAGCAGTGGGCTCTCGACATTCAGCGCGCCGCCGGTCACGGCATCACCGACCGCATGCGGCACCGGCACAGATTCACCGGTGAGGATGCTCTCGTCGAGGCTCGAACGTCCCTCGATCACTCGGCCATCGGCTGGGACCACGGCACCAGGCGCCACCAGTACGACGTCACCTGGGGCCAAACTGGCCACCGCGGTGGTGGTCGTATCACGGCGAGCAGGCCACGCCGTGAGGCGCTCGGCCACCGCCGGAATCACCCGGCCCAGACGATCGAGCGCATCGGCCGAGCGATGACGCACCCGCATCTCGAGGTAACGCCCGCCAAGTAGCAAAAACACAAACATGGTGACCGAATCGAAGTACACCTCGCCGGTGCCGGTCACCGTTGCCCAACAACTGGCCAGGAACGCCACCGCAATACCCAGCGCCACTGGGACGTCCATGCCGGCACGGCCGATGCGCAGATCGCGCCAGGCGTTGCGGAAGAAATGCGCTGACGAATAGAGGATCGCCGGCAATGTCAACAAGAGGCTTGCCCAACGGATGAGCTGCTCGATGTCGGCCGCCATCTCACCCTCGCGGGCAAAGTACACCGGCACCGCATACATCATCACCTGCATCGACGACAGACCGGCCACCAAGAATCGCCACAACGCGGTGCGTTGCTCGCGGCGCACCATGGCATCGCGCTCTCGCGCGTCGTAGGGGTGGGCCCGATAGCCGATCGCAGCCACCGCCTGCAGCAAACGGCTCAAGCGCGTCTGGCCAGCATCCCAGCGCACGCGGGCGCGGTGCGTCGCGTAGTTGACATCGACCCCGAGCACACCGGGCTGGCGGGCCAGGTGTCGCTCATTCAGCCATAGACAAGCAGCGCAGGTGATGCCCTCGAGCAGCAGACTGACCTCGCGTACATCGGCATGCTCCGGGTCTGGCGTCTCAACGAAGCCTTGCTGCAAAGCGGTTTGATCATAAATCTCGAGGCCGGCAAGGTCGGGCACCACGGCGGCACCCTCGGGCATGGCGGTCCGCTGCTCGTAGTAAGCCTGCATGCCAGCGTCCACAATGGCCTGAGCCACAGCCTGACAGCCACGACAGCACATCGGCTGGTCGATGTCGGCGATGCGCACCATCTGCCGCGTCTCGTCCGGGACCGGCAGACCGCAATGGAAACACGACACTTCAGCGTCGACGGGAGTGTATTGCAGGGATGACATTCTCGATTAAGATTAGACCTTATCTACAGGAGGCGGTCACCGAACCACCACGCGATGATTCCTTGGCTTCCCCCAGGCGCCCCCTTCCCCCCAGTTGGCGCCGCCCTACGTAATCCCAACGGCCTGCTCGCCGCTGGCGGCAGTTTGGACGTCGACACGCTGCTTCGCGCCTATCGCACGGGGATCTTCCCGTGGTACGCACACGACGACCCGATCCTGTGGTGGAGCCCGGACCCACGCATGGTACTGGAGCCGAGTTCGGTCCACCTGAGTCACTCCCTACGCAAGCTGATCCGCCACGGCGGCTTCACCGTGCGCGCCGACACTGCATTCGCCGATGTCATCGATCACTGCGCCGACCTGCGCCGCGACGACGGCACCTGGATCAATCCGGCGATTCGTAGCGTCTACGTCGAGCTGCATGAACGGGGATACGCGCATTCGATCGAGACCTGGGTCGGTGACGATCTGGTCGGCGGGCTATACGGCCTGGCAATCGGCCGCATCTTCTTCGGCGAATCAATGTTCCATGTGCAGCGCGACGCTTCCAAGCTTGCCCTGGCCTTTCTCTGCCGCCAGCTGCAGCGCTGGAACTACGGCCTCATCGACTGTCAGATGGAGACGTCCCACCTCGCGTCGATGGGGGCCACGCCGATCCCGCGCGATGTCTTCATCGCAAGGCTTGCCGGCTTGGTAGACTCGGCCGACCCGCCTGGCAGATGGCAACTCGAAGATGACCTCTTTACGTGACCTGCCACATCAGGTCCTACAGTTTTATGTGACGGCGCCCTACAACTGCTCGTATGTCCCGGGGCGGTTGGCGCGCTCGCAGGTTGCGACCCCAGGCCACTTCATCGACAGTCAGGTTTACGGCGAATTGGTACGCGCCGGCTTTCGCCGCAGCGGTCTGTTCACCTACCGGCCCTATTGCGACAACTGCCGCGCCTGTACGCCGGTCCGCGTTTTAGCCCAAGACTTTCGGCCCAACCGCTCGCAACGTCGGACCCTGTCCCGGCATGCCGACCTGGTGGCAATGCGGGTGCCGTTGGCTTTCCGCGAAGACCATTACGCCCTGTATTTACGCTATCAAAGTGCTCGCCACAGCGGTGGCGGCATGGATCACGACAGCCGCGAGCAGTACGCGCATTTCCTGCTACAAAGCCGGGTCGATTCTTGGCTGGTTGAGTTCCGCGAAGCCGGCACACTGCGCATGGTGTCGCTGATCGATCAGCTCAGCGACGGGCTCTCGGCGGTCTACACCTTCTACGACCCGGATGTTCCGCGTGCCAGCTACGGCACTTACGGCATCCTGTGGCAACTCAGCCATTGTCGCGAGCAGGGCCTGCGACATCTGTATCTGGGGTATTGGATCGGTGAGAGCGCAAAAATGAACTACAAGACCGCGTTCCGTCCGATGGAGATCTTGCGCGGCGGTGTCTGGTCACCGCTGATCGAAGCGATCTAGTCGATCGGGCTGTCGGAAGCAGCCCCGACCAGCTGCCGCGGGCGAAATATCGCGTCGCGATAGTGGCGTGCCTCGTCGATCGACTCGTAGACGTCGGCCAGCGCCTCGTGGCGGGTCTTTTTGCGGTAGGCCGCGAACTCTGCCGGAAACCACGCTTTCGACAGTTCCTTCAACGTGCTGACGTCGATGCTGCGATAGTGGAAGAAGGCCTCTAGACGCGGCATGTGCAACGCCAGAAAACGCCGGTCCTGGCCGATGGTATTGCCACACATCGGCGAACTCTTGGCCGGCAGGTGCTGCTGCAACCATTCCAGTGCCGCAGCTTCGACCGCGCGCTCGTCCAGCGTCGATGCGCGGACCTTTTCGACTAGCCCGCTGCGGCCATGCGTGCCGGTGTTCCAGGCGTCCATACCGGCCAAGGCCGCATCGCTCTGGTGCACCACCCAGACAGGGGCCTCGGCGACGACGTTGAGATCGGTGTCTGTGACTACCATAGCGACCTCGAGGATACGGTCACGTTCGGGGGAAAGGCCGGTCATCTCGAGGTCGAGCCAGACCCAGCGGGCTATCGTGTCTGTCATACTGGAATCATTAATTTCCGCAGGCTACGTGCCGCCGTCGGCACTGTCAGCGCCCTGGAACAGAGGGCACACTTCGATTGTCGCATAGCGCACCATCGACCCGCTCGATGCTCACCAGTCCTGTCAGAACTCCGAGGTCTTTCGTGGAACCCAGCAGTGTTCTCATTACCTTCGCCTTTCTTGCCCTCGTACTTGGCGTGACCGGCGCCCGTGTCTGGTTGGCGCGACGTCAAGTCGCGCACATTGCCGCCCACCGCGATGCCGTGCCCACTGCGTTCGCCAATGTCATCGACGGTTCCGCACACGCCCGCGCCGCCGACTACAGCATCGCCAAGACACGACATGGCCTGCGCGAACTGCTGGTCAGCACCGCCGTGTTGCTGCTGCTGACCCTCGGCGGTGGCATCGCTTGGGCCGATGTGCAGATCGCGAGCTGGCTCGGCAGCGACAGCCTTTTGCATGGCGTGTTGCTGGTCGGCGCGGTCATGGCGTTTGCGGGCTTGGTCGAGTTACCTCTGGCTTGGCAGCGGGTGTTCGGCATCGAGCAGCGCTTCGGCTTCAACCGCATGAGCCGCAGCTTGTTCGTGCGCGACCTCGTCATGCGCAGCACCCTCACCGGCCTGATTGGCGCCCCTCTGATCCTGCTAGTTCTGTGGATCATGCAAGAGACAGGCAGCCTCTGGTGGCTGTGGGCATGGGCTGTCTGGGTGGCGTTCAATGTCGGCGTGATGGCGCTCTACCCGACGGTCTTCGCACCGCTGTTCAATACGTTCTCACGCCTGCCTGAGGGTGAACTCAAGCAGCGCATCGAAACCTTGCTGGCACGCTGCGGCTTCACTTCGAATGGTCTCTACGTGATCGACAGCTCGAAACGCTCGAGCCATGGCAACGCCTACTTTGCCGGCTTCGGCGCGGCCAAACGCATTGTCCTGTTCGATACGCTCATCAACCGCCTGTCGCCGACCGAGGTCGAGGCCGTGCTCGCGCATGAACTCGGCCACTACCGTCGCAATCACGTGCGGCGCCGCTTGGCACTGATCTTTGGCGTGAGCCTGGCGGTGCTAGCCCTGATGGGCTGGCTGCTGGCAAGCCCGCTCGTCTATGGCAGCCTCGGCCTCGAGCGCGCATCGACCCCAGGCGCCTTGTTGCTGGTGTTCCTGACCGTGCCATATCTCGTGTTCCTGATCCGCCCGCTGCTCGCCGGCTATTCGCGCAAGCATGAGTTCGAGGCCGACGCCTACGCTGCCGAACACGCCGATGGGGGGGCGCTGGTCGACGCCTTGGTCAAGTTATACAAAGACAACGCGTCGACACTGACTCCCGACCCGGTTCACTCGGCGGTCTACGACTCGCACCCGCCAGCCGCGCATCGGATCTCGCGCCTGCGGCAGTTGGCGGCAGCGCCAGCTTGAACGACCGCGGCGCCGGGGGCTTCCCGCCGCCGCCCCCGGGGCTGGTCCGCGGTCGTGTGGTCGCTGCCTACGGGCGCCGCTTCACCGTAGGCACCGCCGACGGCACCCGCATCGACTGCGTCACACGCGGCAAGCGCGGTGGCGTGGCGTGCGGCGATTGGGTCGACCTTGCTTCCACCGGTGACGGCGGCGTTATCGAGCAGGTGCTGCCGCGCAGCTCTTTGCTCTATCGGGCCGATTCGAGTCAGGAGAAACTGATCGCGGCGAACGTCACCCAAGTGCTGGTGATGGTCGCCGTCTGGCCGGGCTGGGACGAAGACTTGATAGCGCGCTGCCTGGTGGCCGCCGAGCACGCCGGTGTCCGCGCCCGTCTGCTGCTGAACAAAGCCGATATGGCCGATCGCCGAGCCGGCGCCCGTCAGGCTCTGGGGGTGTTCGAAGGCGCCTACCCAATCACCGAACTCAGCGTGCTGAATGGCCCGCACCTACTGCGACCCTTGCTGCAGGACGAGGTCAGCGTACTGGTCGGACCTTCCGGGGTCGGCAAATCGAGCTTGGTCAATGCCCTGACCGGCGCTCAAGCGGCGACCGGCGAAGTCTCGAAAGCCCTAGACAGTGGGCGGCACACCACAACACACGCGCGCTTCTACCCGCTCGACGAACGTTCGGCGCTGATCGACTCGCCAGGCATGCAGGTGTTCGGCATGCACGCCATCGCACCGGAGCGCCTTGCCGAACAGTTCCCGGAATTCCGACAGGCGCTCGGGCAGTGCCGCTTTCGCGACTGCCGTCACCTGCACGAGCCCGATTGCGCCGTCGTTCAAGCGGCCGACAACGGCACCTTCGACCCGCGTCGGCTTGGCCACTATCGCGGCATTCTGGCTGGCCTGGGGCAGCGACGTTAGCCCACCATCCGACCGATGCCCAGCAAGAACAAACCGACCATCATGACGACGATGGCCCGCCAGATAAGCCCGCTTGCACTGCGAAGGTCGTCGGGGGCCTGGCCGGCCGACTCGCTGGCCTGACGAGGCTCTGGCGTCACACGCAGCGGATCGCCCAGCTCAATCCCTAAAGCGCCGGACGCGCTAGCGAGCACCACACCCTGTTCCTCGACTGTCCAGGTCTTTGCCCGACTGCGCCAGCTCTCGATTGCATCCTCGAAATTGCCGACGACGGCCAAGACCAGTGCAGTGATACGTGCCGGCAGCCAATCGAGCCAGCGCATCAGACGCGCTGCTCGGCTTGCATAGGCCGGCGATACCGCATCACCCGACCAGGCATCGCGCAGGCGCTCGACCAGGAGGTACAGCACCGGGCCCAGGCAGCCGGGCAGAAGGACGTACCAGAACACCGGCGCGAATAAGCGCGTGTGGACGGCCAAGATCAGTGCCTCGATAGCGAAGCGGCCTTGCGCGATCGGCGACTTGGGCACAGCCATGGCAGCGACAGGCGCCTCCTGCATGGCCGACGCGGCCGCCATGGCGTCGCCTTCGTCGAGCGCCCGCGCGACCCGTTCAGCCCATTGCAGCAGCTCGGCGATGCGGGCCACCAGAAGCAACACCAGCAAGTCGAAAAGCAGCGCAAACGGGCCAAGCAGGGCCCGGACGAGCACGGTCAGCGCCAGCAGCGGAATCAGCACAATCGCAGCAGCCAACCATGCATTCTGGGCCTCACCCGCATCGGTGCCGCGAGCGAGCGCGACCAGCCATCGACGCAGTGTCACGAACATGACAGCGACAGGCGCCACCGGACGGAAGCGATCGAGCACCAGGGCGATGAGCACGACAGTAAAGTGCATGGCTGGATTATCCCAGACGCGCAAGCAAGCCGGCGAGCAGCGTCTCGACAGCGGCGTGCCGCACAGCGGCGCGGTCACCGGCAAACAAATGGTGCTCGCTGACGACCCCATTGGGGCCAGCCCAGGCCAGCCAGACGGTGCCTACGGGTTTAAAAGGCGTTCCGCCGCCAGGCCCGGCGATCCCACTGACTGCCAGCGACCAATCGGTACCGGCTCGGGAACGCGCACCGAGCGCCATCGCCTCGACCACCTCGGCGCTGACTGCACCGTGAGTCTCGATCAAGTATGCCGGCACGCCCAAGTCGCGTTGCTTGGCAGCGTTGCTGTAGGTGACCCATCCGGCCATGAACCAGGCCGAGCTGCCCGACACACTGGTCAGTGCTGCAGCGACCATGCCACCGGTACACGACTCGGCGGTGGCAAGACTTTGCTGGCGGGCTCGCAAGGCCGCGCCGGCATCGGCAGCCAGGTCTTCCAGACGTCGTGTCACCTCACCGTCTCCCCGGAATAGACGTTTAACGCGAGCATTCGCCAACCACACTCATGTCCTCTAAATGCTCGTCAAACGCTGAAGCAGCGCCAGCAACAGCAAGCCCAGACCAGCCGCCAGCCAGTCGTCGAGCATGATTCCCAAACCACCTCGTGTGCGACGATCGACGCCGCGGATGGGTGGCGGTTTAGCGATGTCGAGCACGCGGAACAGCAAAAAACCAAGCGCCTGCCAAAACAACTCGGGTGGCAGCACGATGAGCATGCCGAGAAAGGCGTGAGTCTCGTCGACCACCACTGCGCCGGGGTCCGGGCGATCCAGTCGACGCGAAGCGAACCCGGCTGCCCACGCGCACAGTGGCGCCAACACCAGCCACAACAGACACTGCAGCGTGAATGGCAAATCAGCCAGCAGCCACCAGTAGACCGGTAACGCCAGCAGCGTGCCGAAAGTGCCCGGTGCGGGCAACAGGCCGGCGCCGCCACCCAGAGCGATCCAGCCGGCGGGGTGGAGGAGCAGGCGGGCGGGGGTGATGCGCTCAGGCAAAGTGACGATACCCCTCGGGCGTGACCAGGCGCGCGCCGTCGGCATCGCGCAGCAGCAGATCGGACCCGGCGACAATCCGTCCAACCTGACTCACCTGCACATCCAACCGCTCGGCCAGAGCAACGATGGCGTCGTTGCACCGTGGACTGGCGGTGAACAACAGCTCATAGTCGTCGCCGCCCGACAAGACGCAGCGACGCAGCTCAGGATCATCGTCGAATAGCGGTCGCGGCAACGCCGCCCAATCGAGCTCGACGCCAACTCGGCTGGCCTTCAGCACATGCCCGAGGTCGGCCAACAGACCGTCTGAGAGATCGATACACGCGTTAGCGAGGCCGCGCAGGCCAACGCCAAGGGCGACCCGCGGTTCGGGCGAGTCGAGGCGGGCAAGCGCCGGCTCGACCAAGCTATCCGGGAGTACAAGACTGCCCTGACGATGTCGCAGACCCAGGCTCGCCAGGCCGAGGACGCCCGACACCCAGACAACATCGCCAAGGCGCGCGCCGCTGCGCAACAGGGCGCTGCCGGCAGGCAGTTCGCCCAGCACAGTGACGCACAGATTCAATGGCCCACGGGTCGTATCGCCACCGACCCAGTCGACACCAAAGCGCTCGGCAGTATGGGCAAAGCCGTCGGCGAAGCGCTCGACCCAGCCCACATCGACACTGGGCAGCGCGATGCCCAGCAGGGCTTGACGGGGGGTCGCACCCATCGCCCCGAGATCGGAGAGATTCACCGCGAGGGCCTTCATGCCCAGACTGTAAGGGTCGGCATCGGGCAAAAAATGCGTCCCGCAAACCAGCATGTCGGTAGCGACAGCAGTCTCCATGCCCGACGACGGGTAGAGCAGCGCGGCATCATCGCCAACGCCGACTCGGCTGTGATGCACTGGCCGGGTGAAATGGCGACGGATCAGCTCGAACTCGTCCACCGCCGCGCGTTCCTAAGGCTCGCCGGCTGGATCGCCCGCGCTTGGACGTCCAGTCGACTCGAACGGCCGCAAGCCCCGCGCGAGCTTGTCCAGCACGCCATTGACGTAGCGGTGGCCGTCGGTACCGCCAAAGGTCTTGGCCAGCTCGATACCTTCGTTGATGATGACCCGAAACGGCGTGTCATGCAGTTCGCCCAGCTCGTAGGCGCCCAGCAGCAGGATTGCGTGCTCCACCGGCGAGAGCTCGACAACCGGCCGGTCCAAGTGCGGTGCCAGCAGCGTATCGAGCCGCTCGCGCGCGGCCAAGGTGCCGCGCAACAGAGCGTCGCAGAGCGGCCCGTCAGCCTTGCCAAAGTGCGCGTCCTCGCGCAGATCCAAGCGGATTCGCTCGGCCTCGCCGCCGCTCAGCAGGTGCTGATAGATGCCCTGCACAGCATATTCGCGAGCGCGACGACGCGGGCTCTTGCGGGCCGTCGCCGTGTTGCTCATCGCAGCCCCCGCAGCAACCGGGCCATCTCGACCGCCGCCTCGGCCGCTTCGCCGCCTTTAACGCCCTTGCGCGCTGCGGCCTGGGCATCGGTGTCGACAGTCAGGATGCCGTTAGCGATCGGCACACCGGTGTCGAGCTGAACGCGCAGGACTCCTGCCGCCGAGGTGTCGGAGACGACCTCGAAGTGATAAGTCTCGCCACGCACGACGGCGCCGAGCGCCACCAGCGCGTCAAAGCTGCCACTGCGCGCCATGGTCAACAGCGCCACCGGGATCTCGAGCGCGCCGGGCACACGGGCAACGCTGACCGCGTCATCGGCCACGCCAAGGCTGTGCAGACGGTCGAGTGCGTCGGCCAATAGCGCATCGCAGACCTCGGCATTGAAGCGGCTGCAGACGATGCCGACGCGCAGGCCGGTGCCGTCAGGGGCGATACTTGCAGGAGAGGACAGGCTCATGTGGGTCTCTGCGATTTAAAGCGGTGCCGAGCGTTCGCCCGATGGTGCGACAAAACCTGCCACCTCGAGCCCAAAACCCGCCATCGACGGGATCTTGCGCGGCTGCGCCATCAGCCGCATGCGCCGCACCCCGAGGTCGGCAATGATCTGCGCGCCGATGCCATAGTTACGGAGATCGGAACGCACCGGCGCGGCTGGCTCGAGTGCCGATTCGACACGCTGCAGCAGACCGCTGCTGCCGTCGGGGCGGCGCAGCAACACCACCACGCCACTGCCCGCGCTGGCGATGTGATGCAGAGACTGCGGCAGACTCCACGAATGTCCACCGCCGTCGATATCGAGCAAGTCGACCACCGATAACGGTTCATGCACCCGGACCAGCACCTCGTCATCGGCGTGCCAGCTGCCGCAGACCAACGCCAGGTGCACAGTGGCACCGCGCGTTTCGCGAAAGGCATGCAGGGTGAACGGGCCATATGGCGTCCGGATGTCGCGACGGGCGGCCAGCTCGACCAGCTTCTCGGTGTGGGCCCGATAGCGAATGAGGTCGGCGATGGCACCGATCTTCAGTCCATGTTCGCGACCAAAGGGCACCAGGTCCTGCAGGCGGGCCATGCTGCCGTCATCTTTGAGGATCTCGCAGATCACCGCAGCAGGCTCGCAGCCCGCCAATTGCGCGAGGTCACAGCCAGCCTCGGTGTGGCCGGCACGCATCAGGACGCCGCCGGGGTTGGCCATCAGCGGGAAAATGTGCCCCGGCTGCACCAGGTCGTCCGGTCTGGCACCTTTCTTCACCGCAGCGAGGACGGTGGTGGCGCGATCGGCCGCCGAGATACCGGTGGTGACCCCCCGAGCCGCCTCGATCGACACGGTGAAGGCCGTCTGCAATGGCGCACGGTTATCGCGCACCATGGGTTTGAGCCCAAGCTGCTCACACCGCTGCGGTGTCAGGGTCAGACAGATCAAACCACGACCGAAACGCGCCATGAAATTGATCGCCTCGGGCGTGACGTGCTCGGCGGCCATGACCAGGTCGCCCTCGTTCTCGCGATCGTCTTCGTCGACCAGAATGACCATCTTGCCGGCGGCGATATCGGCGACGATCTCCTCGATGGGGGACAGGCTCACGCGGTATCTCCTGCGACAGCGGCAGCATGCTGCTCGTTGGCACCCGCCATCGCATCGTTGTAGCGGGCTGCATAACGCGCCAACAGGTCGACTTCGAGGTTGACCGTATCGCCGGGCTGCAGCGAACCCAGTGTGGTGGCAGCCAGCGTATGGGGGATGACATTGACGCCAAAGCGGCAGCCATCGGCGGCGTCATCAACCGTGTTCACCGTGAGACTCACGCCGTGCACCGCGACCGATCCCTTTGGTGCGATGAACCGCGCGAGCGATGCCGGGGCCGAAACCACCAAGCTGCGGTTGTCACCCACCGGATCGAAAGCCACGACCGAACCGACCGCATCGACATGGCCGGTAACGAGATGTCCCCCCAGGCGATCGGCCAAGCGCAGAGCTTTCTCGAGGTTGACTGCTCCCGGGCAGTTCAGGCCGCAGGTGACGCGAAGACTCTCGGCAGAGACGTCAAACAGCAGCTGACCCTGCTCATGCCCAACAACGGTCAGGCAGCAGCCGTTCACGGCGATGCTGTCGCCAATAGCGACGTCATCGACCGCCAGCGCACCCGGGTCGAGCCGCAATCGCACGCCGCCCGCCGTCGGACTGACAACGACAATCTGGCCCAGGGCCGCGACCATGCCGCTAAACATGGCCCACCGGTCGCTCGGCAGGACGCAACACCACACGCAGATCGCCGCCGAACATGCGGACATCGTGGATGGCAAAGCCAGGCGCCTCGTCCATGCTAGCCAGCGCCGGGCTGACGAACATGCCACGGCCACTGCTGCCGATGATGCGAGCGTTGTAATAGACCACCAACTCGTCGACCAATCCGGCCGCCAGCAGCGCACCATTGAGGGTCTGTCCAGCTTCGACCGTGACCTCGTTGATCTCGCGCGCCGCCAGCGCCTCGAACAGGCGCGGTAGGGCGACCCGACCGCGGGCAGTGTTGAGTTGCACGACCTCGGCGCCGGTCGCGCGGACCGCCTCGAGGCGATCCTCGTCGGTGCTGGCAGTGGCTACCAAGACGCCGTTCCCCCGCTGCAGCATGGCCGCGGTGGTTGGTATCGCCAGGTTGTTGTCGACCACCACGCGCAGGGGCTGGCGCGGTGTCTCGATGTGCCGCACGTCGAGCAGCGGGTCATCAGCCAGAAGCGTGCCGATCCCGGTCATGACCGCGCAAGAGCGGGCGCGCCAACGGTGTGCATCGGTGCGCGCCGGCTTGCCGGTAATCCAACGGCTCTCGCCATCGGCCAACGCGGTGCGGCCATCGAGTGTCGCAGCCAGTTTCAGCCGTACCCACGGACGGCCACGCTGCATGCGGCAGATGAACCCCAGGTTCAGTTCGGCAGCGGCAGCCGCCATCAGACCGGGACGCACCGTCACACCGGCATCGCGCAGTGCCGCTGCACCGGACCCGGCAACCTTGGGGTTGGGATCGTCGATGGCATAGACCACCGCCGTTACGCCGGCAGCCAAAAGGGCATCGCTGCAAGGCGGCGTGCGCCCTTGATGACAGCAGGGCTCGAGCGTCAGGTACGCAGTCGAACCAGCAGCGTTCGGCCCGGCATCCTTGATCGCAGCCACCTCAGCGTGATCGGCACCGGCACGCTCGTGCCAACCCTCGCCCACCACACGGCCGTCCTTGACCAGCACACATCCGACGCGCGGGTTGGGGGTCGTGCTGTAAAGCCCATGGCGAGCCAGTTGCAAGGCGCGAGACATGAAGCGGTGGTCGTCGGCGGTCCAGTTGGACATGTCAGGGTCTTTCCAATCGATCAATACGGAGAGGCAGCTGCACGGACAGCCTAGAGGTCATCAATTGCGCGGCGAAAATCATCGACGTCTTTAAAGCTGCGGTAGACCGAGGCGAAACGGACATAAGCGACCTTGTCCAGCCGGTAGAGTTCGCCCATCACCCACTCACCGACGGTACGCGAGGGAATCTCCCGCTCGCCAGTCGCCAGCGCCTGCTGCACCACCCGTGCGACCGCCGCATCAAGTTGTTCGGCCGACACCGGCCGCTTGTGCAAAGCGCGCGCGAAGGCAGTCCGCAGTTTGTCGCGATCGAAGTCCTGCCGCTGACCGTTGCCCTTGACCACCACCGGCAGGCGCAAATCAGCCGCCTCGACCGTGCTAAAACGTTTGTCACAGGCAGCGCAGCGGCGGCGGCGGCGGATCAGGTCGCCCTCTTCGCTGACCCGCGAGTCGATGACCTGGGTATCCGCTGCCCCACAAAAAGGACATCTCATCGGTTGTCGCAGCACTTGCCCTCGGGGAAGGAAAGTGTAGCAAATCGGCTGCCCGCGCCGGGACTCCAGGCAAATCCCCCGGCGTAGACATGACAGCACTAGGCGAGCGCGATCAGCCCGACGCCGCCAACCATCACAACGCCGGCCAGCAGATTCCGCCGCAGATTGGGCTCGGCCAGCCAAAGTGCGCCCAGGACGATGCCGAACAGCAGACTGGTGCGCTTAACCGCCAGCATGTAGGCGGTCTCGACCCCGACCAACGCGATGAAGTGGGTGAGGATCATCAGGCCCATCCAACTGGTCGCTGCCCACAGCCAAGCGTTACGCCAGGGCAACCGGCGCAGCTCTCGGCCCAGTGGGTCAAGCGCCAACCAGGCAGTCACACCGACAAGAGAGAAGTACAGCGCCCCAAGGAAGACGGGCGGTAAGTGCTCAAGCGGAGCCCGGCTGAAAACACCGGTAAAGGCGTAGATGCCTGCGGCGGTGAGCATCAGTCGAGCCGATGGCTGACGCAATGGTGCAGTCAAAGGGCGATGCCAACCCTGACGAAACTCGCCGATGTTCAGCAGGCATGCTCCAGCGAATACCAGCAGAATACCGGCGAGACCTTGCCCGGTGACCGCTTCCCCGAGAATCGGGCCGCCGATGCCAGCGACCAAGACCGGCGTAAAAGCGTGATACGGGAGCGATTGCGACAAATCAGCGCCCTGGATCGACTTCAGGTAAAAGCCGACGGCAATGACCTCGAGGATGGCCGACGGCAGCAACCAAGCCCAAGTGCTAGCCGGGACTTCGGCCGGCCAGGTTGCCAACATCACCGGCAGCAGGAACACCAACGGCAGGCAGCAGCGCGCCAGCGAGAGTTGGCGTGGCGTCAGGCCACGCAGTCCACGCTTTGTACTGGCATCGGCCATGGCCATCCCAAAAGCGCAGACCAGCGCCCAGCCGAGCCAGCTCATGGCCGAGCGTCGAACGAGCGGTGCTTAGTGGCCGGCGGCGCGCGCGATGCCGTTGGTGATCTCGGCGTGCGCGGCGTCGCGCCCCTTCCAGCCCTTCACCTTGACCCATTTGCCAGCTTCGAGGTCTTTGTAGTGCTCGAAAAAGTGCTTGATCTGCAACAGGCGCTCCGGCTGCAGGTCTTCCGGCTTCTGCCAGTGGCGGTAGATCGGAAGGATCTTGTCGACCGGCACCGCCAGCAGCTTGGCGTCCCCGCCGGCCTCATCTTCCATTTCGAGAAGACCGAGCGCGCGGCAGCGCACCACCGCGCCTGCCGACACCGGGAAGGGCGTCACCACCAGCACATCGACAGGGTCACCATCGTCCGAGATGGTCCCAGGGATATAGCCGTAGTTACACGGATAGTGCATCGACGTCATCATGAAGCGATCGACGAACAGTGCTCCGGTCTCCTTGTCGACCTCGTACTTGATCGGGTCGGAATGGGCCGGGATCTCGATGATGACGTTGAATTCATGCGGGGCCTTGTCGCCCGGCGGGACTTGTTTCAGAGCCACCGAGGGCCTCCCTGATCTTGTTGATTGTTCGCCTCGGGATTGTACGACCAAACCCCAAAGATTGGTGCTTTGCAGCATCACTCCGTGCTAGCGAAAGACCCGCGGAGCATTGCTAGACGCGTTCAAAAAGCCTGATACTGCCGACGCCCTTGCAGATGGCATGCAGGGTGCACCTACAAGAAAGACACGTCCAAACGACTAAAGGAGATGAACATGCAAGAGGGCATTCAACTCGCCCTGCTGTGCGGTGTGGCAGCCATCGTGTACGGGCTGCTGTCGAGCCGCTGGATCCTGGCCCAACCGACCGGTAACGACCGTATGCGCGAGATCGCAGCGGCCATTCAGGCTGGAGCGTCGGCCTATCTGGGTCGGCAATACCGCACCATTGCCATCGTCGGCGTGGTGCTGTTCGTGGTCATCTGGCTGTTTTTGCAGCCGATCACCGCGATCGGCTTCGCCATCGGCGCGGTCTTGTCCGGTGCAGCCGGCTTTATTGGCATGCATATCAACGTACGCGCCAATGTGCGCACTGCTGAAGCAGCGCGTCACGGCATCAACCCGGCGCTGGCGGTGGCCTTCCGCGGCGGCGCGATCACTGGCTTGTTCGTCATCGGCCTGGGCCTTTTGGGCGTGGCCGGCTTCTATGCGTTCCTGATCCGCGGTGGTGACGGTGGCGACCTCCATCACACCATGGAGCCGCTGATCGGCTTGGCTTTCGGCTCGTCGCTGATCTCGATCTTCGCGCGTCTGGGTGGCGGCATCTTCACCAAAGGCGCCGATGTGGGTGCCGACCTGGTCGGCAAGGTTGAAGCTGGCATCCCCGAGGACGACCCGCGCAACCCGGCTGTGATCGCTGACAACGTCGGGGACAACGTGGGTGACTGCGCCGGCATGGCCGCTGACCTGTTCGAGACCTACGCAGTGACGGTGATCGCCACCATGCTGCTCGGGGCGCTGACCTTGTCCGATGGCGGTATGGAGGCGGCCATCTACCCGCTCGCGCTGGGTGGTGTGTCGGTGATCGCGTCGATCATCGGCACCTTCTTCGTCAGTTATTCGGGCCGCGGCAAGATCATGAACGCCCTCTACAAGGGCCTGATCGTATCGGCGCTGCTCAGCGTCATCGCGTTCTGGTTCGTCACCGAATGGCTCATGACTGGCTCGGGTATCGACACCCTGAATCTTTGGGGTGCGGCGCTGGTGGGCATCCTGCTGACCGCCGCCATGGTGGTGATCACCGAGTACTACACCGCCACCGAGTACGGCCCGGTGCAACACGTAGCCAAGGCCTGCGAGACCGGCCATGCGACCAACATCATCGCCGGCATCGCGGTGTCGATGCGCTCCACCGCCTGGCCAGTGCTCAGCGTGTGCATCGCCATCTTCGCCTCGTATGCGCTGGCTGGCCTCTACGGCATCGCCATCGCCGCCACCGCCATGCTGAGCATGGCCGGCATCATCGTCGCGCTGGACGCCTATGGGCCGATCACCGACAACGCCGGTGGTATCGCCGAGATGGCTGGCCTGCCGTCGAGCGTGCGTGACGTGACCGACCCGCTGGATGCGGTGGGCAACACCACCAAGGCGGTCACCAAAGGCTACGCCATCGGCTCGGCCGGCCTCGCTGCGCTGGTGCTGTTCGCCGACTATACCCACGCGCTGGAGAGCCGACTCGGCGAGGTCATCGCCTTCGACCTGTCTGACCACATGGTCATCATCGGCCTGTTCATCGGTGGCCTGATCCCGTTCCTGTTCGGGGCGATGGCGATGGAGGCAGTGGGCCGATGCGCTGGATCGGTGGTCGAAGAGGTCCGCCGCCAGTTCCGCGAGATCCCCGGCATCATGAAGGGTACCGCCAAGCCCGAATACGGCCGCGCCGTAGACATGCTAACCGCATCAGCGATCAGAGAGATGATCGTGCCGTCGCTGCTGCCAGTGGTGGTACCGATCCTGGTCGGCTTCCTGCTCGGACCAAAGGCGCTTGGCGGGCTTCTGATGGGCACGATCATCACCGGTCTGTTCGTCGCCATCAGCATGTGTACTGGTGGCGGCGCCTGGGACAACGCCAAGAAGTACATCGAAGACGGCCACCACGGCGGCAAAGGCTCGGAAGCCCACAAAGCTGCCGTGACCGGCGATACGGTCGGCGACCCCTACAAGGACACCGCCGGGCCGGCAGTGAATCCGCTGATCAAGATCATCAATATCGTGGCGCTGTTGATCGTTCCGCTGATCTAGAGGTGCTGCAGAGGCAACCCCGTGTCGATTGGCACGGGGCGCCAACAGCAGAAGACAGTGACGGAATCTTTCCGGAGTGGCTCTCGGAAAAATTTATTTACATCTGCGCCAGCCGCTGACACGCATGTCGCGGATCACCGACCTAGAGTAGCCACTGCAACTTCTTCCTCAAAAGAATTGGCAGAGGCACTGCCCGGGACTCGATCCCGGGCTTTTTTTTAGCCCGGCAGCGGACAGGCCACGCCGGTCCCCCGCAGGCCGCAATAGCCCGATGGGTTGTGGTGCAGATACTGTTGGTGCTCGGGCTCGGCGTAATAGAATTCGGTAGCCATTCCAAGCGACGTCGTCAACTGCGGATACCCGGCACGCTGGAGCGCTGCGTCATAGGCTCGCAAGATGCACCCCGCCGCCTCCGCCTGCGCTGAGTTGGTCGTCAAAACCATTGATCGATACTGGGTGCCCTGGTCATTCCCCTGGCGCATGCCTTGGGTCGGATCGTGGGCCTCGAGGAACACCCGCATCAGCTCGCCGAAGCTCAGCTGCTGGGGGTCGAAGACGACACGGACCACCTCGGCATGCCCGGTGCGACCAGAACAGACTTCGTGATAAGTGGGGTTTGGGGTTAAGCCCCCCGCGTAACCGACGGCCGTGGTCCATACCCCGCGGAGGCGCCAGAACAGCCTTTCGGCACCCCAAAAGCAACCCAAGCCCAGAATCACTTCCTGCATGACCGCGGGCCAGGGCGGGACCAACGGGTTGCCAAGTACAGCATGGCCGGCCGGGACCACCATGGTCGTGGAGCGGCCAGGCAGCGCCTCGGCTGCACTAGGAAGGCGGTCCTTCACGGTCAGTAGTCCTCGTCTTCGTCTTCGTCAGACTCTTCCTCTTCCTCTTCGACCAGGCTGCTGGCATCACCGCTGACCAACAGATGGACCATGTCGCCGTCGACGCCGACCGCTTCGTATTCGATGTCTTCCAGTGCCCCATTGTCGATCAGCGCCTCGGACAAAATCTCCATCACCCGATCGCGGTCGTTGTCGATCAGGTCATCCAGCTCGACTGCAACCACGCCCTCGACCACGCCGTTTGCGTCCATCTGGCGGCGGATCTGGGATGCAGTCAGGGGGCGGGTGAGCAGGTCATAGTCCATGTTCAAGGGTCTCCGGGCAAGGTGCGGAACTTGACCACGCCAAGGCGTTCAGAGTTCAAGATTCCGGCAACCGGCGCCGGACGTTGGAGAATCACCATGCGACCCATCAGCACGCTTCTGCTCGCCGCACTTCCTGTTTCGTTCGCGACAGCGACGACCGACAATCAAGCACACTCCGTAGAAATAGGTTACTTCTACGATGTTGCGGTGTTTGAAGTGACTGTCCCGCACGACTTTCAGCCGACCTTTGATCGCTTCGGTCGCCCTGTCACCAACCCCGACGATGTGCACATGGATGTCGGTCCGACACGGGTCGATAGCGCTCAATACCGCGAGTTCGACGTTGGCGCATTGGCCGACACGCTGCGCCAGACCGCCAAGCCCCGCCTGGTAGCCAACGCCGCCATTCCGAAGGGCGAGACGGTCCGCTTTCCGTGTGGCATCGGCAGTAATGTCGATCTCGATTTCACCAATGCGGCCGGTGCGGCTGACGAGCCATCGACCATCGTCGCTCGCTACCACACCATGTTTGTTGCCGACCGCGAGGTTGCCGACATGGCGATCGGCCTGATGGGCTCGATGACCACTGCCGGCGAAGCGCCGATCCGCTTCGTCGCGCACGAAGGCGAGACCTCGGTGGTGACCATGCTGCGCAACGCACCGGAAGGACAAAAGGAAGGCTGCATCGCACTGATCCGGCCGTGATCGGACCGTCCCCCGAAGGCGGGCTTGCGTAGCCCGCTTTTTTTTTGCCACTCTGCCGGGTACGGCCGACGTCGGCCGCGTTTACACCGAGGTCACTGTGGCCGAGTTCTTCCGTTCCATCTCGTTCAAGATCCTTGGCATCGCCATCGGCCTGCTGGTGGTCATGGGGCTCGCCTCGGCGTGGTCGATGTACACCACCGCCCAGGTCAACCGGCAATTGGCCACGCTCTCCCAGTCGCTGCTGCCGATCACGCTCGGGCTCGAGGACATCAGCGACGAGATGCTACGGGCAGAAGTGCATCTGGCTGGGTTGGGGCTCCGATTCTCGACTGACCGATCTGCCCACCCCAGCGACGACGACTGCGCGGCGACGTTCCGTCGCAGTAGCGAGAACCTCGAGGAATTGATCACCCAGGTCAGCAGGCTGCGCGCCCACGGCGCGGCGCTTTCGGTGCTGGAACGCAACCGCCTGGAGTTCGCCCGGCTCGAGGCGGTCTTGGCTGAGATCGAGCGCGCGACACGGCGGTTCGCCAGTGATGCCCAGCGACTGTGCGAATCTGGTGATGGGGACGCGCAAGCGACCCAGGCCGCCCTGCTCGTCCGCAGTGTCGCCGAACTGGACGCCCTGGTGACCGCCGCCAGTGACAACATGAAGACCTTCGTCGTCACCGGCGCGAGCATCGTCGAAGCCAACGAGCGCACCGCGCTACAGGCGAACATCGTGCTCATTGTCACCGCCTCGCTGGTCGGCCTGCTGCTGGCCTTTTTGGTGGCACGGGGGCTGGTGCGGCCGATCGAGCGCCTGCGGCGCGGAGCGCAGGCGGTGCAGGCTGGTCACCTCGACACCCAGGTCCCGGTCTCGAGCCGCGACGAGATCGGCGATGTCACCTCGGCATTCAACCAGATGGTCGTCGAGCTGCGGGACAAGGAGCGCATCAAACAGACCTTTGGTCAGTATGTCGACCCGCGTGTGGTCAACAACCTGCTCGTCGATGGCCGCGCCTCGCAGGCGAGCAACGGCGAGAAACAGCTGGTGACGGTCTATTTCTCGGACCTCGTCGCATTCACCGCGCTGGCCGAACGGCTGAGCCCGGGTGGCCTGGTCGCGCTCATCAACGACTACTTCGCCACCATGTCCGGACCCATCCGCGAGCGCCACGGCATTATCGACAAATACATCGGCGATTCGATCATGGCGTTCTGGACCGAGCCCTTCGCCAGCGCCACCGAGCAGGCGCGGCTGGCCTGCGCTGCGACGCTGATGCAGTTCCGCCTGCTCGACGACTTCCGCGCACGCGCCCCCGAGTTGATCGGCCTGCGCAAGGGCTTGCCGCTGATCGACATGCGGGTGGGCATGGCCAGCGGCGAAGCGATCGTCGGCAGCATCGGTGGCGAGACCTCACGCAGTTTCACGGTGATGGGCGATACGGTGAACCTGGGCTCGCGTCTGGAAGGCTCGAACAAGGTCTACGGCACGCACATCCTGATCGACCGGATGACCCGCGACATGGCGGGCGACGCCATCGCCGTCCGCGAGATCGACCGCATCGCCGTGGTCGGCAAGACCGAGCCGGTGGCGGTATTCGAACTGATGGCCATGGCGGGCGACACCGACGCCACGGAAGACGCGCTGATCACCACCTACGAAGCCGGCTTGGCGGCTTACCGTGCCGGCGACTGGGCAAAGGGCCGCGACCGTTTCGCTGAATGCCTCGAACTGCGCGCCGAGGACCCCCCGGCCAAGGTGATGAAGAAGCGCTGCGAGATGCTCCTGCGGCGGCCACCGGCCAGCTGGGATGGAATCTGGATCCTGACCAGCAAGTGATCAACCGGCTGTCTTGGGCGCAATCCGTTCGAATCGCTCGCATCTCGAATACGTCGACTTCTTTGACTTAGGTCAGCTCATGGTTGGCAATGGTCGTGCAAATTGGCTCCGAGTCCACTGAGGAGTCCACCATGAAAACCGTCTACAAACTCTCTGCCGCACTGGTTGCCGCTAGTCTGCTGACTCACGGCGCCGTGCAGGCAATGGCCGATGAGCCGATCCAGCCGATCCGTCCGCCACAGAACATCAACCTGGGTAAAGTGGAACTGGGCAAAAAGCTCTACTTCGACCCGCGCTTGTCAAAGTCTGGCTTCATCAGCTGCAACTCGTGCCACAACCTGAGCATGGGCGGCACCGACAACATCCCGACCTCGATCGGCGACAAGTGGCAGAAGGGTCCGATCAACGCGCCGACCGTACTGAACTCGAGCCTGAACGTCGCCCAGTTCTGGGATGGCCGCGCGGCCGACCTCAAAGAACAAGCCGGCGGTCCGATTGCCAACCCGGGCGAGATGGGCTTCAGTCACACACTCGCCATCGATGTGCTTCAATCAATTCCCGGCTACGTCCGCGAATTCAAGCAAGTGTTCGGGACCGACGCGATCAACATCGACCAGGTCACGGCGGCGATCGCTGAGTTTGAAAAGACGCTGGTCACGCCCAACTCGCGCTTCGACCAGTGGCTGCTTGGGAAGAGTGATGCACTGAGCAAGGACGAGTTGGCCGGCTATCAGCTTTTCAAGACCAGTGGCTGCGCTGCGTGCCACAACGGCGAGGCGGTTGGCGGCAACTCGTTCCAGAAAATGGGCATCGTCGAGCCCTACAAGGGCAACGAAGGGCTGGAGGGCCGTGCCGGAGTCACTGGCAAGGATGCCGACCGTTTCAACTACAAAGTGCCGACGCTGCGCAATGTGGAACTGACCTATCCCTACTTCCATGATGGCACCGCCAACACCTTGAGTGCCGCCGTCGATGTGATGGGCCGCATCCAGCTCGGCCGCAAGTTCACGGCCGCCGAGAACGCGCAGATCGTCGCCTTCCTGAAGACGCTGACCGGCGATCAACCCAGCTTCACCCTGCCGATCCTGCCGCCCTCAGCGGACGAGACCCCGCGTCCGACGCCGTTCAACTAGACGCTTGCAGCATCTGATCGGGCCGGACCGTGGCGTTGACCCGGCCCGGCCCGATGCCTATACTGCGCGGCCTGTTCCCCGATAGCTCAGTCGGTAGAGCAACGGACTGTTAATCCGTGTGTCCCTGGTTCGAGCCCAGGTCGGGGAGCCAAAAATGAAAAACCCAGCCGCTTGGCTGGGTTTTTTCTTGTACAACCGTCTCGCGACGGTCACCTGCTCTGGATTGGCACGAGCCGCGCGCGCCGCTACTGCGGGGGCAGCTCGGACTCGCGCGGCTGCGAACGAGTCAGCGCATCGAGATGACTCCGGGCGTACGACACTGCCCACTCCCATTCAGTGTCCGACAAATCTTGCTGGGCTTCTTCGCGCAGCCAGTCAAGCAGTTTGCTGACGGCCAATGGATGCTCGTACTCACCGACCACGAGGGGCGAATAGAGCACCCGAATGTGGTTGGCTTCGGACAAGCGGCGGTTGACGGTCTCTGCGCTCGCATTCATCGATACTCCTTAGCAAGCACTGTGGAGCTCAATAGTGGGCCCCTTCCGCCGCTTTGTCTAGGACAATCGCATTAAAATTTGTCTAATCTTCAGTTACTTAAATAAAAGCCGCTCAGCTGAATATGTGGATTGGCCATCCCCACCAGCCCAAGCGGAATCACATACGCGCGACCATCGCCTCGCCGAACTCGGAGCACGACACCTCGGTCGCGCCGTCCATCAGCCGGGCGAAGTCGTAGGTGACGACCTTGTCGGCGATCGCCGCCTCCATCGAGTGGATCACCAAGTCGGCCGCTTCGCGCCACCCCAAGTGCCGCAGCAGCATCTCGGCCGAGAGGATCAGCGAGCCCGGGTTGACCTTGTCCAGACCGGCGTACTTCGGTGCGGTGCCGTGGGTCGCCTCGAACACGGCATATTCGTCGGAGATGTTGGCGCCTGGCGCGATGCCAATGCCGCCAACCTGCGCCGCGAGAGCATCGGAAATGTAATCGCCGTTCAGATTGAGCGTGGCGATCACATCGTACTCGGCCGGACGCAGCAGGATCTGCTGCAGGAAAGCGTCGGCGATGGCGTCCTTGATGACGATGCCATTGGGCAGCTTCATCCACGGGCCGCCGTCCATCAGTTCGGCGCCGAACTCGTTCTTGGCCAGCGCGTAGGCCCAGTCACGGAAGCCACCCTCGGTGAACTTCATGATGTTGCCCTTGTGGACGATCGTCACACTGCGCCGGCTGTTGTCGATGGCGTACTGGATCGCCGCGCGCACCAGCCGCTCGGTCCCCTCGCGCGAGACCGGCTTGATGCCGATGCCCGATGTCTCCGGGAAGCGGATCTTCTTCACCCCCATCTCGTTGCGCAGGAAACCGATGAGCTTCTTCGCGCCCTCGCTCTCGGCCTGCCACTCGATTCCGGCGTAGATGTCCTCGGTGTTCTCGCGAAAGATCACCATGTCGGTCTTGGACGGGTCCCTGAGCGGGCTCGGCACGCCCTTGAAGTAGCGCACCGGACGCACGCACTGGTAGAGGTCGAGCTCCTGACGCAGCGCGACGTTGAGCGAGCGGATGCCACCGCCCACCGGCGTGGTCATCGGGCCTTTGATGGAGACGCGGTACTTCTTGAGCGCGTCGAAGGTCTCGGCCGGGAGCCACTCGTCGGGGCCATAGATCTGCGTCGATTTCTCGCCGGCGTAGACCTCGAGCCAGACGATCTTGCGCTTGCCACCGTAGGCCTTGGCCACCGCCGCGTCGATGACGCGGATCATCACCGGGGTGATGTCGACGCCGATGCCGTCGCCCTCGATGAAGGGGATGATCGGGTCGTCGGGCGTGGGCTTGCCGGGCTCGATGACGCTGCCGTGGGAGGGAACCTGGATGTGGGACGTTGCGTTCACGGGGGCACCTGTACGGGTTGACTGAGGCGGAACCTGGACGCTTCTTTGGGCGTTGCAATCAGCAACTTTCACGGCAGCTCGGGCTCACGCCTGAAGTTTACGCCTCGTGCACAATGCCCGCATGGACCGCTCGCCAAATTCCGCAGAAACCACGGCCGAGGGCATCGCCCAAGCGCTGATCGACGGCTTTGACCACCACTACGCGGTCTTTCGTGCGGCCACGGCACGTGCCAAGCAACGCTTCGAAGAAGCCCGCTGGCACGAGGTGCAGGATGCCGTGAGCGAGCGCATCCAGTATTACGAAGAACGTGTGCGCGAGTGTGTGATACGCCTGCTTGAAGAATTCGCCGCCGACACGCTCGACGATGCCGTGTGGCAGCGTGCCAAGCTTCTGTTCATCGGCAAGCTGATCGACCACAAACAGCCGGAGCTGGCCGAGACCTTCTTCAACTCGGTGACGACCAAGATCCTGCACCACACTTACTTCCGCAACGACTTCATCTTCGTGCGGCCGGCGATCTCGACCGAGTTCATCGAGTCCGACCCGCCCGCGTACCGGTGCTACTACCCGCGCAGTGAGGGGGGGATGCGCAACTGTGTACGGCAGATGCTGCTGGACGAGGCGTGGGCGCGGCCTTTTGAAAACCTTGATCGCGACATCGACCGCATCATGCAAGTGGCACTAGAACGTGTCGGCGGAAGCTGGCCTGCCATCGAAGCGAACTGCCAGATCCAGGTGCTCAACTCACCTTTTTATCGAAACAAGGGCGCGTATCTGATCGGTCGTATGTTCAATGGCCACCAAGAGTGGTCGTGGGCGATGCCGATCATCCATGCACCGTCAGGCGGACTGATCGTCGACGCGATCATCCTTGAACCTTGGCGCATCTCGGTGCTGTTCTCCCTGTCGCGCGCCTACTTCATGGTGGACATGGAGGTGCCGTCGGCCACCATCCAGTTCCTGCGGCGGATCATGCCCAACAAGCCGCGCTCCGAGCTCTACACCATGCTCGGGCTGGCCAAGCAGGGCAAGACCATGTTCTACCGGGACCTGCTGTTCCACCTCAACCATTCGGACGACCAGTTCGTCGAGGCACCCGGCATCCGTGGGCTGGTGATGCACGTGTTCATGCTGCCGAGCTACCCGTTCGTGTTCAAGATCATCAAGGACCGCTTCGGCAGCTCCAAGGACATCACCCGCGATGGGGTGAAAGCCAAATTCCAGATGGTCAAGAACATCGACCGCGTGGGTCGAATGGCGGACACGCTCGAATTCACCGAACTGGCGCTGCCGCGCGCGCGCTTCTCGGACGAACTGCTGACTCAACTGTTCGAGCTGGCGCCGTCGATCGTCCACGCCGAGGGCGACAACATCATCATCGATCACTGCTACATCGAGCGCCGTATGACGCCGCTCAATCTGTACCTGGAGAGAGCCACCGACGAACAGATCGAGGAGGCCGTGCAGGAGTATGGCAACGCCATCCGCGAGATGGCGCGCGCCAACATCTTTCCGGGAGACATGCTCTGGAAGAACTTTGGCGTGACCCGCTACCGGCGCGTCGTGTTCTACGACTACGACGAGATCGAGTACCTCACCGACTGCAACTTCCGCCGCATCCCGCCGGCCCCCAACGAAGAGATGGAGATGAGCGGTGAGCCCTGGTATTCAGTGGCCCGCAACGATGTGTTCCCCGAAGAATGGGCGACTTTCCTGCTAGGCCAACCCAAGATCCGCAAGGCCTTTCTGAAATACCACCGCGACCTGCTCGATGTGCAGTTTTGGCAAGATACGCAAGAGGTGATTCGCCGGCGCGAGCTCGAGGACTTCTTCCCCTACCCGCAAGACTTGCGCTTCTGCAGGCGCTTCGAAGCACTATCGACAGCGTCGGACGCGCCTTAGTCGTCGAGCAGGTCTTCAATACCGATCGCCTCGCCTGGAGCATCAGCGCTGTAGCCCGGCAATTCTGCGATCGACTCGGCAAAGGCCGGGCTCGACAAGATGCCCACAAGACGCTGCACCGGCAACTGTGGTAGCGCGTCGCGGTGTACCGCCAGCAGGTAACGTTCATGCGCCAGCGGTACAAAGTCGAGCCCGAAACGCGAGGCCGCCGCCTCGACGCCAAAACCTGCATCGGCACGTCCACTGGCGACACTGGCCGCGACCGCCGCATGGGTGAACTCCACCGCACCGTAACCGCTCAGCGCAGCGGCAGCGACCCGACCCCGCTCCAGCAAGGCATCGAACAGGGCTCGCGTCCCCGCACCCTCTTGACGGTTGACGAAACGCACCCCCGGGCGCGCAAGATCAGCCAAGGTGCCGATCGCCAAGGGGTTGCCGCGCGCCACCAACAGGCCTTGGGTGCGGATCACCAGGCGAATCAGGCGATGCTGGCGCGGATCGAGCCACTGCCCAAAGCGCGCAGCCAGCGGCTTGGCCAACGGACCGACTGGAACATGGATCCCGGCCAGATCGGCCTGCCCGCGTACCAAGGCAGCCAGCGCATCGAACGACCCGAGGTAGTTCAGCTCAAGCCGCAGCCCACCCTGTGCGGCGACCAACTCGGGCAGCAAGGCGATCGCGTAGCCGTGACTGGCCGCCAGGCGCAGTGTCGGTTCCGAGCGCGCCATGGCTTGGTTGATCTCGCGATCGATCTCGACGCCAAGGTTGTAAAGCTGTGGGCCCAGCCGCGCCTGGACGCGCTCGGCAGCCCAAGTCAGCGTCTCGCCAAGCGGCGCCAGGCTGGCCCCGCGACCCTGGCTAAGCTCGACCAGCGGCGAACCGAAGAACTTGGACCAGTGGTTCAGAAGGCTCCAGCAATGCCGATACGAATATCCGATCTGTCGGCTGGCGACCGTGAGTCGGCCGTGCTCGCGAATGGCGGCAAGCAGTCGAAACAGCAGCGGGTCGATCTCCTTACCGCTGCCATCGCTGAACCGCCAAGCGGGCTCGATGGTGATGCGTGACATGCACTGGCTCCGACCGTCGTTCGTACTGCAAATCGCAGCACCGCAATTATAACTTTCTCTTCATATGTTCAAGGGTCTGATTCAAGTCTAATCTTCCGTTTGCCACCAACTGAATCAGACTGTTACGTTGTTTTAGTTATTACTCATAATTCATATTTGATGCGGATGCCCAAGAGCCCGCCCGCCGGAGGAGAGTCCTTGTGAAACCCGACACCGCTGCCGAAACCCAGGCAATCAAGGCCCTGATCGAGCCGCTGCAGTCGACGCCCGGGGCGACATTACCCATGTTGCATGCCATCCAGGACTCGCTGGGCTATGTTCCCGACGCGGCTGTCCCGTTGATCGCCGAAACGCTCAACCTGTCGCGCGCCGAGGTCCACGGTGTGGTCACCTTCTACCACCACTACCGCCGCCACGCGCCGGGCAAGCACGTGGTGCAGATCTGCCGCGCCGAGGCCTGTCAGTCGATGGGGGCCCGCCAGCTCGAGGCCCACGCGAAACAGACCCTCGGCTGTGATTACCACGAGACCACCGCCGACGGTGCCATCACTCTCGAGGCGGTCTACTGCCTCGGCAACTGCGCCTGTGCGCCGGCCATCCGCGTCGACGACGAGATTGTCGGGCGGGTCGATGCTTCCCGCTTCGACGAAGTCATTGCTGAACTGCGTCAGGAGGAGCGGGCATGAGCATCACCGTCTACGTTCCCTGCGACTCCAGCGCGCTGTCGCTCGGCGCCGAGAAGACCGCCGCCGCCATCGCTGCCGAGGCCGCCCGTCGCGGTGCCGACATCAAGCTGGTGCGCAACGGCTCGCGTGGCCTGTTCTGGCTCGAGCCGATGGTCGAGGTCGAGACCCCGGCCGGCCGCGTTGCCTACGGTCCGGTGCAGCCCAAGGATGTTCCGAGCCTGTTCGAGGCCGGCTTCCTGGCTGGTGGCAAGCATGCCCTCTCGCTGGGCATCACCGAAGACATCGCTTATTTGAAGAAGCAGGAGCGCCTCACCGCCGCCCGCATCGGCCTCGGCGACCCGCTGTGCCTCGACACCTACGCCGCCCACGGTGGCTGGCAGGGCCTCAAGAACGCCGTCGCCATGTCTCGCGCCGACGTCGTCAAGGAGGTCACCGAATCCGGTCTGCGTGGCCGTGGCGGTGCGGCCTTCCCCACCGGCATCAAGTGGAACACCGTGCTCAACACCCCGGGCGCGCAGAAGTACGTGGTCTGCAACGCCGACGAGGGCGACTCGGGCACCTTCTCCGATCGCATGCTGATGGAGGGGGACCCCTACACGCTGGTCGAGGGCATGACCATCGCCGGCGTTGCGGTAGGTGCAACCCAGGGTTACATCTACCTGCGCTCGGAATACCCGCACGCCTTCAAGACGCTCAAGGAAGCCATCCGCCGTGCCCGCGAGGCCGGCTGGCTCGGCACCAATGTCGCCGGCTCGGGCAAGACCTTCGAGCTGGAGGTGCGGCTCGGCGCTGGCGCCTACATCTGCGGCGAGGAGACCAGCCTGCTGGAGAGCCTCGAGGGCAAACGCGGCATCGTCCGTTTCAAGCCGCCGCTGCCGGCCATCGAGGGCCTGTTCGGCAAGCCCACCGTCATCAACAACGTCATCTCGCTATGCTCGGTGCCGGTCATCCTCGCCAAGGGTGGCAAGCACTACCAGGACTTCGGCATGGGCCGCTCGCGCGGCACCCTGCCATTCCAACTCACCGGCAACATCAAGCATGGCGGCCTGGTCGAGAAGGCGTTCGGCCTCACGCTCAACCAGCTGCTCTACGACTACGGCGGGGGCTCGGCCACTGGCCGACCGATCCGCGCGGTGCAGGTCGGCGGTCCGCTCGGCGCCTACGTGCCCGAGTCACAGTTCGACATCCCGCTGGATTACGAGGCCTACAGCAAGGTCAACGCGATGATCGGCCACGGCGGCATGGTGGTGTTCGACGACACCGTCGACATGGCCGAGCAGGCCCGCTACGCGATGGAGTTCTGTGCCATCGAATCCTGCGGCAAGTGCACGCCCTGCCGCATCGGCTCGACCCGCGGTACCGAGGTGATGGACAAGATCATCCAGGGCATCGACGTCGAGGCCAACATCGCACTGATGCGCTCGCTGTGCGACACCATGCTCAACGGCTCGCTGTGCGCGCTGGGCGGTATGGCGCCCTACCCCGTACTGTCCGCGCTCAACCATTTCCCCGAGGACTTCGCTGCTAAGCGCGAAGCCGCGGCTGCCTGAGGAGACCCCTATGTCACTGCCCCGCGATCTGGACTACGGCACCCCCGCCCGCGAATCCGAGAAGCTGGTCACCCTGAGTATCGACGGCATCGAGGTCTCGGTGCCGGCTGGCACCTCGGTGATGCGCGCCGCGCAAGACGCCGGCAACGCCATCCCCAAGCTGTGCGCCACCGACAGCCTCGAGCCGTTCGGTTCGTGCCGTCTCTGCCTGGTCGAGATCGAAGGCCGTCGCGGCTATCCGGCCTCTTGCACGACGCTGGTGGAACCGGGCATGCAGGTGACCACGCAGTCGCCCAAGCTCGCCGAGATCCGCAAGGGCGTGATGGAGCTCTACATCTCCGACCACCCGTTGGACTGCCTGACCTGCTCGGCCAACGGCAACTGCGAACTGCAGGACATGACCGGCGTCGTCGGCCTGCGCGAGGTGCGCTACGGCTACGAAGGCAAAAATCACTTCGATGTGCGCTCCGGCACTGTCAAGGACTTTTCCAACCCCTACTTTGCCTATGACCCGAGCAAGTGCATCGTCTGCAACCGCTGCGTACGTGCCTGTGAAGAGGTCCAGGGCACCTTCGCACTGACCATCTCTGGTCGCGGTTTCGACTCGCGCGTGTCGCCGGGCATGAACGAGCCGTTCATGGAATCGGAATGCGTCAGCTGCGGCGCCTGCGTGCAGGCCTGCCCGACCGCCACGCTGATGGAGAAGTCGGTCATCGAACACGGCCAGGCCGAGAAGAGCACCATCACCACCTGTGCGTACTGCGGCGTCGGCTGCTCGTTCAAGGCGGAGACCAAGGGCAACCAGGTCGTGCGCCTGGTTCCCAACAAGGACGGCCACGCCAACCACGGTCACAGCTGCGTCAAGGGCCGCTTCGCTTTCGGCTACGCCACGCACAAGGACCGCATCACCACGCCGATGATCCGCAAGAGCATCGACGACCCGTGGCAGGAGGTCAGCTGGGACGAGGCGATCAACTACGCCGCCAGCGAGATCAAGCGCATCCAGGGCAAGTACGGCAAATACTCGGTGGGTGGCATCGTCTCGAGCCGCTGCACCAACGAAGAGGGCTACCTGGTCCAGAAGCTGGTGCGCGCGGCCTTCGGCAACAACAACGTCGATACCTGCGCCCGCGTCTGCCATTCGCCGACCGGCTATGGCCTCAAGCAGACCCTGGGTGAATCCGCCGGCACTCAGACCTTCGATTCGGTGATGAAATCCGACGTCATCATGATCATCGGTGCCAACCCGTCGGCCGGTCACCCGGTGTTCGCCTCGCAGATGAAGCGTCGGTTGCGGCAAGGTGCGAAGCTGATCGTGGTCGATCCGCGTGTGACCGAGAGCGTCTCTGGCCCGCACTACAAGGCCGATTACCACCTGCAACTCAAGCCCGGTACCAACGTCGCCATCATCAACGCACTGGCCCATGTCGTTGCAACAGAGGGTCTGGTGGATGAGGCCTTTGTCGCCGCACGTTGCGAAGCAGACTCTTTCCAGGTCTGGCTCGATTTCATCCGCAAGCCGGAGAACTCGCCCGAGGCGATGGAAGCCATCACCGGCGTTCCGGCCGAGCTGGTGCGTGGCGCCGCCCGTCTGTACGCGACCGGCGGCAACGCCGCGATCTACTACGGCTTGGGCGTGACCGAGCACAGCCAGGGTTCGACCATGGTGATCGGCATCGCCAACCTCGCCATGGCCACCGGAAATATCGGTCGAGAGGGTGTCGGCGTGAACCCGCTGCGCGGCCAGAACAATGTGCAAGGCTCGTGCGACATGGGCTCGTTCCCGCACGAACTGCCGGGCTACCGTCACGTGTCGGACGCTGCCACCCGCGCGCTATTCGGCAAAGAATGGGGCGTGACGCTGCACGACGAGCCGGGCCTGCGCATCCCGAACATGTTCGAAGCGGCAATGGACGGCACCTTCAAGGCGCTCTACTGCGAAGGCGAGGACATCGTCCAGTCGGACCCGAACACCCAGCATGTGGAAGCTGCGCTGCGTGCCATGGAATGCGTCATCGTCCAAGACCTGTTCCTCAACGAGACCGCCAAGTTCGCGCACGTCTTCCTGCCGGGTTCGAGCTTCCTCGAAAAGAATGGCACCTTCACCAACGCCGAGCGCCGCATCTCGCCGGTGCGCAAGGTGATGAAGCCGCTGGCCGGCTATGAAGACTGGGAGGTCACGCAGCTGCTGTCGAACGCGCTGGGCTACCCGATGCACTACACGCATCCATCCGAGATCATGGACGAGATCGCGCGACTGACACCGACCTTCCACGGCGTGAGCTACGCCAAGCTCGACCGCTTGGGCAGCATCCAATGGCCGTGTAACGAAGAGCACCCGGAAGGTACACCGATCATGCACATCGACGAGTTTGTGCGTGGCAAGGGGCATTTCATGCCGACCGCCTACGTGCCAACCGACGAGCGCACCAACCGTCAGTTCCCGCTGATCCTGACCACCGGCCGCATCCTGTCCCAGTACAACGTTGGCGCGCAGACGCGCCGCACCGAGAACTCGCGTTGGCATGACGAGGATGTGCTCGACATCCACCCGAGCGACGCCGAGACGCGGGGTATCAACAACGGCGACTGGGTCGGCATCAGTAGCCGCGCCGGCAGCACCGTGCTTCGCGCCAACATCAGCGACCGCTTGCAGCCGGGTGTGGTCTACACCACCTTTCACCACCCGTTCTCGGGCGCCAATGTCATCACCACCGAGAACTCGGACTGGGCGACCAACTGCCCCGAATACAAGGTGACGGCGGTGGAAGTGACCCGCGTGACGCAGCCGTCCGACTGGCAGCAACGCTACCGCAAGTTCAGCGAGCAACAGCTCGACAGGCTGCCGCAACGCCAGAAGGAAACGGTGTGATCAACGACCGTCCGGCCTCTACCCTGTTCACTGATGCGGTAGAGGCCGACGACGTTAGCGGCCGGTTCGCAGTGACGGCGGCCCGGCCGGCTTGGCGTGTGGAGCGCGGTGGTATCGCGACCAGCACCGAATGGTTGGCCAACGAGATCCCGGTAGCACTCGTCTACAACGGCATCTCGCATGTCGTGATGTTGGCTACGCCCTGCGACCTTGAGGACTTTGCGCTGGGTTTCTCTCTGACTGAAGGTGTCATCGACGATCCCTCCGAATTTCGCAGCTGCGAACCGGTCGCGGGGTGCCTTGGTATCGAACTGCAGGTCGAGATCTCGAGCCGGGCATTTGCCGCGCTGAAGCACCAGCGTCGGCAACTGGCTGGCCGCACCGGCTGCGGTATCTGCGGAGCCGAAAGCATCGAACACGCGATTCGGCCGGTACGACCGGTGGTCTTACGTCCAGTGGCAACCTTGTCGGCAGTGAACGCCGCGCTAATGGCTCTCGCCGATGCACAGCAGATCCGCAATGACACTGGCGCGACCCATGCCGCAGCGTGGATCGCGGCCGACGGCGTGCTGCTGCTGTGCCGTGAAGATGTCGGCCGCCACAATGCGTTGGACAAGCTGGTGGGCGCCATGCAGCGCGCTGCGATCGACCCGGGTGGCGGCTTTGCCTTACTGTCCAGCCGCGCCAGCTACGAGATGGTGCAAAAAGCCTCCCGCGCCGGCATCGGCACGGTCGTTGCGGTTTCGGCGCCGACGGCACTCGCAGTGCAAGTTGCCGAAGAGTCGGGTGTCGCCCTCGCCGCTTGGGCGCGCGGCGACCGACTCACCGCTTACACCTTTCCCGAGGCCTTCACGGCCTGACCGCAGAGCGATACAGGAGCACACATGGACGTTCATCACCTGGCCAAGATGGCCAACCAGATCGGCAGCTTCTTTGAGGCCTACCCGGACCGGGACTTTGCCGCCAGCGAGATCGCCGGCCACATTCGCAAGTTCTGGGAGCCGCGCATGCGGGCGACGATGTTCGAGCAGATGGACGCGGTGAAGGACGAGCTCCATCCCACCGTCTACCAAGCCTTCGTCAAGCTGCAGTCCACCCTCGCCCACTAGCCCTCCCCAGCGAGCCATCGCCTAGCGACAGCGTAACGGGGGGAGACGGTCGGCTGCTGCGTTTAAGCCAGCAGCCCGCAAGGCCGGTTCCGGCTCGCCACAGGCGGCGATCCGGCCATCTGCCAACACCAGCGCACGGTCCCCTAGCCGGGCAAGCTCGTCGAGCGCATGACTGACATACAGCATCGGGGTGCCAGTTGTGTCCCGGAGCCGCTCAAGCCAGCCCATGATCTCGTGGCGACGCTCAAAATCGAGCGCCGCCAACGGTTCGTCGAGCAGCAGTACCGCTGGGTCGATCGCCATCGCGCGGGCGATCGCCACCCGTTGGCGCTCGCCGCCCGATAGCGTCTCGACGCGACGCTGCAACAGCTCACCGATGCCCAGCAAGTCGACCAGCGCATCCAGCCTTGTCGCCCTTGTAGCCGGGGTTTCGGCGTCTCTCGACCGGTGCCAGCGCAAACCGTAAGCGATGTTGCCAGCCACATCGAGATGCTCGAAGAGACTCGATTCCTGAAACACGTACCCCACGCGACGCTGCCAGACCGGCACCCGCTCACCCGCCGCATCGTCTTGCCAGAGCGTGTCACCGACAGCGACGCGTCCGCGAGCATCTGGCTCGAGCCCCGCAATCGCCCGCAACAAGGTCGTCTTCCCCGAGCCGGAAGCGCCAAACAGCACGCTGATACCGTGCGCCGGCAGGACAATGTCGACATCCAGGACAAACCCGCGACGTTCGACCTGCAATCGTGCCGCGACGGCGGTCATGGCATCACCCGCATCCGCCGGCGCCCCAGCAACGACAGTGCCAGCAAGATCGCAAACGAGAACGCCAACAAGACTGCCGCCAGCGTGTGGGCACTGGCGTACTCCATCCCTTCGACATGGCCGTATATCTGTGTCGACACCACCTGCGTGCGACCGGGGATATTGCCGCCGATCATCAGCACCACGCCGAACTCGCCGATGGTGTGCGCAAACGTCAGCACCGCGGCGGTGACCAAGCCTGGTCGCGCCAACGGCAGAGCAACCGTCAAGAAGGCCTGTAGAGGTGTGGCACCCAAGGTCAGTGCGACCTCCAAGGGCCGGCGACCAGCGGCCTCGAAGGCATCGCGCAGCGGCTGAACCGCAAACGGCAGCGAATAGATCACCGAGCCGATCAGCAGACCAGTGAAGGTGAACGACAGCAGGCCCCAACCCATCGCCTGCGTGAACTGGCCCAAGGGTCCATCGGGGCCCATCAGCACCAGCAGGTAAAAGCCCAGGACGGTCGGCGGCAGGACGAGCGGCAACGTGACCAACGCCGAGACCGGCGCACGCCAAGGTGATTTCGAACTCGCCAGCCACCACGCGAGGGGCAGCGCCAGCAGCAACAAGACACCCGTTGTCACTGCGGCGAGCTTGAGCGTCAGACCGATGGCGTCGAGGTCGGCGGAGTTGAGCCAGGCGGTCATCGGCATCGGGTGGCAATCAATGGATCAGGGCGTATCGATGTTGTAGCCGGCAGCGCGGATCAGCGCCTGCGCCGGCGCATCGCGCAAAAAGTCGAGCAGGGCGATGGCGGCTGGGTTGTCACGGCCGCGCACCAGCAAGACCGCATCCTGTCGGATCGGCTGGTACAGGCCCTCGGGCACGACCCACGCTGAACCCGACCCGATCCGCCCTTCAACATAGACTTGCGACAACGCGACGAACCCCAGCGGGGCATTGCCGGTGGCAACAAACTGGTAGGTCTGCGAGATGTTCTCACCAGTCACAAGGCGCGACTGCAGGCGCTGCAACTGACCCAGCCCGCGCAGGGTCTGTACCGCAGCAGCGCCGTAAGGCGAGAGCTTGGGGTCAGCAATCGCCAGCCGCCGAAAAGTGTCGCCCCGCAACACCTCGCCGCCGGTATCAACAACGCCAGCCTGCCGGCTCCACAGCACCAGACGCCCGACCGCATAGGTGAAACGACTGCCGCTGACCGCAGCGCCGGCGCGCTCGAGCTTGGCGGGGGTCTCGTCATCAGCAGCGAGAAACACCTCGAACGACGCCCCGCTGTTGATCTGCGCAAAGAACTTGCCGGTCGAACCATACGATGCGAGCACCTTATGGCCCGTTTGCCGCTCAAACAAGGCGGACAAACGCTGCATCGGCGCCGTGAAATTGGCAGCGACAGCCACCACGACCTCTCCGGCCAACGCCGCAGCGGGCAAACCCAGGGCGGCGAGCAGGCCGACGCCACAACAGCATTGGCGGCTCAGCCGGCTGAATGTGCCAAGGACAAGGAACTTTGCAAGAGGCATGCGCAGCGCTCGAAGACAGGAGCTGCATTCTAGGACGCCCCGCCAACGTGCGCAGATGCCGAGCGCCTGATGATCGCCATACGAGGGTGCCGCACTCGCTAGAATCGGTGTAATCTCGTGCTGGTATCAAGATACGAAGCAGCGCAGTTGGCCGGGCCGTGTCCCGACCAGAAAGAGGGCAAAAAGCCCCGATCAGATGCTGCATGGAGAAAAGCTGTTGCTGCCGGTCATCGCGGACTTGCGTTCGGGCCCACAGGTTGGTGGCTCGAGCGTTGCTTTCGTGAAAACCAGCCTGCAATGGAGGAATGCATGATTTACGCCCATCCCGGCGAGGCCGGCGCCAAGATCCAGTACAAGGCCAAGTACGACAACTTCATCGGCGGCAAGTGGGTCGCGCCGATCAAAGGCCAGTACTTCGACGTCGTTACGCCGATCAGCGGCAAGGTCTACACGCAGGTCGCCCGCTCGACCCCAGAGGACATCGAAGCCGCGCTCGATGCTGCACATGCCGCCGCCGATAAGTGGGCGCGGACTTCGCCGACCGAGCGCTCTAATATCCTGCTGAAGATCGCCGACCGCATCGAACAGAACCTTGAGACACTGGCTTACGCCGAGACTGTCGACAACGGCAAGGCGATCCGCGAGACGCTCAACGCCGACATCCCGCTGTCGGCCGACCACTTCCGCTACTTCGCCGGCGCTCTGCGTGCCCAGGAAGGCTCGATCTCGGAGATCGACGAGACCACTATCGCGTATCACTTCCACGAACCGCTGGGCGTCGTCGGCCAGATCATCCCGTGGAACTTCCCGATCCTCATGGCGGCTTGGAAGCTCGCTCCAGCGCTGGGTGCGGGCAACACGGTCGTCCTCAAGCCGGCCGAATCGACCCCGATCTCGATCCTGATCCTGGCCGAGCTGATCGCTGACCTGCTGCCCCCGGGCGTACTGAACATCGTCAATGGATACGGCCGTGAAGCCGGCCATCCGCTGGCGACCAGCACCCGCATCAACAAGATCGCCTTCACCGGCTCGACCAGCACCGGCCGTCTCATCGGCCAGGCTGCCGCCAACAATCTGATCCCGGCGACGCTGGAACTGGGCGGCAAGTCGCCCAACATCTTCTTCGCCGACGTTGCCGACAAGGACGACGGATTCTTCGACAAGGCCATCGAAGGCTTGGTGCTGTTCGCCTTCAACCAAGGCGAGGTCTGCACCTGCCCGTCGCGTGCACTCATCCATGAGTCGATCTACGACAAGTTCATGGAGCGCTGCCTGCAGCGGATCAAGGCGATCAAGCATGGCAACCCGCTCGACACCGACACCATGATGGGTGCGCAGGCGTCGATGGAACAGGTCACCAAGATCGAGTCTTACCTGAAGCTGGGCAAGGAAGAAGGCGCCCAGTGCCTGATCGGCGGCAACCGCGCCAACATGTCGGGTGATCTTGCTTGCGGTTTTTATATCGAGCCGACCGTGTTCAAGGGCCACAACAAGATGCGCATCTTCCAGGAAGAGATCTTCGGCCCGGTGCTGGCCGTGACGACCTTCAAGACGGAAGCCGAGGCGGTCGAGATCGGCAACGACACGCTCTATGGCCTTGGCGCCGGAGTCTGGAGCCGCAACGGCAACGTCGCCTACCGCATGGGTCGCGCCATCAAGGCCGGTCGTGTCTGGACCAATTGCTACCACGCCTACCCGGCCCACGCGGCTTTTGGAGGCTATAAGCAGTCGGGGATCGGCCGCGAGACCCACAAGATGATGCTCGACCACTACCAACAGACCAAGAACCTGTTGGTCAGCTACAGCGAGAGCAAGCTCGGCTTCTTCTAAGCTGCAGAGGTTCGCATCACCGCACGACGGCGGCCGGCGACGGCCGCCGTCGTCTTTGGCAAATAGGAGACCCCATGGTCGACAAGGTTGTTGCCACGCCCGAGGCGCTGGCATTTATTGAGACATTGAAGGCCAAGTTCGGCCCCAACATGATCTTTCACCAGTCGGGTGGCTGCTGCGACAACAGCGCGGCCAACCTCTACATGGAAGGCGAGGTCATGGTATTCAACGACATCCGGCTTGGTGCCTTGGGCGGTATCCCGTTCTACATCAGCGCTTCGCAGTACGAGTACTGGAAGCACACGCAGATCATCATCGATGTCGTTGAGGGCGGCCACGGCGGAACTTTCAGCATCGAAGCCTCGGAGGGCAAGGCGTTCATCGCCAAATCCCGCCTCTTCACCGACGACGAATGGGCAGAACTGGTGAAAGCCGAACCAGCCCTGGCCGACTAGGGCGTCGGGCCGATCGACCAAGTCGCGGTCGGACCATCGACAACACGACCCGATAAGCCGGCTCGCCTGACTGTTGGACAGGCGCTCAGCCACCCGTCTACTCGATCTTGGCTCCCGAACGCAGGTCACGCACCATCTGCTCGACGGCACGACGCTGCATGAATTGCGACAGCTCGGCACGCACTTGCTCGAAAGCTGGTGGCTGCGCCTTGCGCTTATCGTCGACGCGGATCACATGAAAACCAAACTCGGTCTTCACTGGCTCGGCTGAGGTCTCGCCCTTGCCCATCTTGACCAGCGCCGCCAGAAACTCCGGGACGACCGAAGCGTCGGAGCGCACCCAGCCGAGATCACCACCGGCATCCTTGGTTCCAGCATCCTCGCTGAGCTTCTTGGCCAGCTGATCGAACTTCTCGCCCTTCTTCAGCCTTGCCATCACGTTGCGAGCGGTCTTTTCGTCTTTCAGCAGAATGTGACTGGTCTTGAACTCATCGAGCGCCTGCAGTTCAGCCTTCAGCGCGTCGTATTCCTTGCGCAGGGTGTCCTCGGCGACCGGGTTCTTCTCGGCCCACGATTGCAAGTAGGTATTGACCAGCAGGTTGGTGCGCGCCAGCTCGAGCTGCTCACACACGTCTTCGCGCTTGTCCAAGCCCGCCTTCACTGCCTCTTGCACCAACAGCTCACGTGCGATCAGCTCATCGCGGATCTGCTCACGCAGCTGTGGCGTGTCCTGCTGACCCTGGGCGGTCATCTGTCGAACTGCCTGCTCGACTTGTGCGGCGCGAATGACAACGCCGTTGACACGGGCGATGGCGTCGTCAGCAGAAGCCGCAGCGGCGGCAAACAGGCACAGTAGTGCGGCGATCAGGCGGTTCATTGTGGTCTCCAAGAGTGCGGTGAGTGGGGGTGAACGCTACAGAAGCGGGGCCGGACGCTCAGGCTTGCCGCACCTGAGCTTGTGCGGCCTCGTCCGGAGTCAAGGCTGTGATTGCCAGCGCGTGTAGACGCTGGGGCATGAGGTCATTGACGCAAGCGTAGACGGCGCGATGCCGGGCGACAGTTCCCATACCGGCAAATCGGCGTGCCACGATCCGCAGCACCAGGTGGCCTCCACCATTACTGCCAGTGTGTCCGGCGTGGCGCGCACTGTCGTCGCGCAGGTCGAGGGCGTCGGGTTCTAGCGCGGCCAGTCGGGCCGCGACCACCTGCGTCAGTGAAGCCCCGTCTGTTGACGCGCTGGTCACTGCGGGAACACCTTCCGGAAGGGTTTGACGGTGACGCGGGCGTAGACACCCGCAGCCTGGTAAGGATCGGCTGCGGCCCAGCTCTGCGCCTCTTCGAGCGAATCAAACTGCGCAACCACCAAGCTGCCGCTGAAACCAGCTGGGCCCGGGTCCTCGCTGTCGATCGCTGGATGTGGACCAGCCAGCAACAACCGGCCGTCGGTCTGCAGGGCCTGCAAACGCTCGAGATGCGCCGGACGCGCGTTGAGCCGCGCAGCCAGCGAATCCGGGCGATCTTCGCTCAGGATCGCGTAAAACATTCAGGTCTCCTTGTGACCACTGTCGGGTGGCAAGTGTCGGCTCATGTAAATACCTTGCAGGAGTGCAAAGGCCAGTGTCAGCCCAAGCCCGCCATAGAGTTTGAATGACACCCAGGTGGTCTCTTCGAAATGCTGCGCCACCCAGATATTGAGTGCACCCATGCCGGCAAAGAACACCACCCAAGACACATTCAGGCGGGTCCAGACCGGCTTCGGCAGCGTCAATTGCGCCCCCATCAGTCGCTCGATCAGGTTGATGCCCAACAGCCAGGCCGAGCCGCCCAGCACCGCAGCGAAGGTCCAGTAGAGCAGTGTCGGCTTCCACATGATGAAAGCCGGGTCTTGCAGCCAAAGGGTCAGGCCACCCATGACGATGATCAGCGCCAGACTGACCCAAAGCATGGTGTCGACCCGCCGGCGACGCAGCCGTAGCCAGAGCACCTGCGCGCCTGTGGCGACGATGGCGACCGCCGTGGCCAACAGGATCGGCGCCAGGCGATCACCCGAGACCGACAGCCCGAGTGCCTGCAGCAGTTCGAGCGCGGCGGCGGTATCGCTCGCCGCCCACTTGTAGGCGACGAAAAACAGCAAGACGGGAAAAAGGTCGAACAGAAACTTCACGGGTGTCCCTCGGGACGTTCAGCAAGCCAAGGTTGGCCGGCACAAAGGCTGCCGATGATAGCACCGGCATCGGCGCCGACCACCCGCACTTCGGGCTCGAGGCGCACGCCAAACCGGGCCTCGACGCTGGCGACGATGCGCGCCGCCAAAGCGGCGATCTCGGCACCGGTCGCATTGCCGTGATTGACCAACACCAAGGCATGGCTGGCGGCGACACCGGCATCACCCTCTCGGTAGCCCTTCCAACCACAACGCTCGATCATCCACGCTGCCGACAGCTTGACCGAGTCGCCCGCCGCATACACCGGCAGACCTGGCTCCCGAACCTGCAAAGCCTTGGCGAGGGCTGGCGTTACCAGGGGGTTGCGAAAGAAGCTGCCGGCATTGCCCAACTGCATCGGATCAGGCAGCTTGCGCCGACGGATTGCACTGACAGCATCTGCCACCTGGCGCGGAGTCGGCTTAGCGATGCCGAGCTCGGCCAGCTCACTGCGGATCTCGCCATAGTCGAGCTGCAGGCGGGGCTGGCGCGACAGCCGAAAGGCGACCCGCGTCACTAGCTGACCGGCCAGCTCATGTTTGAAGATGCTGTTGCGATACCCCAACCCACAGCCAGCTGCATCGATCAGCAGGGTGGCACTGCTACGCCAGTCAAACACCTCGACCCAAAGCAAGTGCTCGGCCAGTTCGACACCGTAGGCGCCGATATTCTGGATCGGCGCCGCGCCGACCGTGCCCGGAATGAGTGCGAGATTCTCCAGGCCAGATAGGCCCAGACCTAGCGTCCAGCGCACGAAAGCATCCCAAGGCTCGCCGGCGCCGCCGACCACGTCCACGTAGTCACTCTGCTGCTCTAAGACCCCGCGCTCACGGATCTCGGGCAGGACCACCAGGCCCGGCCAATCGCCTGTCAACAGCACATTGCTGCCACCCCCCAGGATCAGCCGCTCGAGCCCAGCGGCCTCGCGGTCGTCGAGCAGATCGCGCGCCTGCCCGGCACTATGGAGCCGCACGGCCAATGCCGCACGCGCGGCGACGCCAAAGGTGTTGTGGGGGCGAAGATCAAGATCGGGCAGCAGTCGCACGGCGGGAGCGGGGCGGCGGGAGCCGCAGCAGGCTTACAATAAGCTCATTCTGCACCACTGCCCGCGCCGCCGATGCTGATCGTCCTCTCGCCCGCCAAATCGCTCGACTACGACACCCCTGCGCACGTCGATGCGGCCACCGAGCCGCGCTTCGTGCCGCAGAGCCAGGCACTCATCGACATCCTGCGGCGAAAGAGCCCGCAGGATGTCGCCGCGTTGATGGACCTGTCGGACAAGCTCGCACTGCTGAATGTGGAGCGCTATGCGCGCTGGACGCCACAGTTCACCCCGGCCAACAGCAAGCAGGCGGCGCTCGCCTTCGATGGCGACGTCTACGATGGCCTGTCGGCCAAGACCCTGTCGGCCGACGACCTGGCCTGGGCGCAGGACCGCGTGCGCATCCTGTCAGGTCTGTACGGGGTGCTGCGGCCACTGGACCGCATGCAGGCCTATCGGCTGGAGATGGGCACGCCTCTGCCCAACCCGGGTGGGCGCGATCTCTATGCGTTCTGGGGCAGTCGCATCGCCGAGGCCCTGAACCTCGACTTTGGCGAGGACCCGGCGCCGGTGCTGGTCAACCTCGCCAGCGAGGAATACTTCAAAGCGGTCTGCCCGAAGACCCTGCGCGCCCGCGTCGTCACCCCGGTGTTCGAGGACGAGAAGGCCGGCAAGTACAAGATCGTCAGCTTCTACGCCAAGAGAGCCCGCGGCCTCATGACCCGCTGGGCGGTGACCCACCGGGTGACGGATGTCGAGTCGCTCAAGGACTTCGACAGCGCTGGGTACCGGTTCGCCCCGGAAGCATCGCGGGGCGACCGCTGGGTGTTCCGGCGCCGCGAGGCAGCAGGCTGATCCGGAGACGCCGGCGCGGGGATCTTGTTCGCCGCAGGGCAGTCGCGCTTGTCCGTTCAGCGTGGTTTCAGGCTAGCGAGGCAGACTGGTCGCAGTCTGATCTTGGAGAATCACCATGCGACTGCGTTCTACCCTGAACATCCTCGCCGGATTTTCACTTGGGGTCGTCCTCACCCTGGGCGGCCTCTGGGCCGCGAAAGAGACCCTGAGCCATGCCGGTGATGATGCAGCCCTGGCGCGTACCCTGCGCAAGGCGGGCGACATCCTGCCACTGAGCGACATCCACGATCGGGCCCGCGCCGCCAAAGCCGGGACGGTCATCGACACCGATCTGGAGGTCAAGCGTGGCCGTCTGATCTACGAGATCGAGATACTCGACGCCCAAGGCTTGGTCTGGGAGATCAAACTCGATGCCCGCAGCGGTGAGGTGTTGCGGGTCGAACTGGACGACTAGACCCGATGCGCCTGCTGCTGGTCGAGGACGATGCCGGATTGGCCACCGAACTCCAGAGACTGCTGGTCAAGGCAGGCTATCGGGTCTGCGTGGCTGGTACCGGTGAACAAGCCCTCGAGGCGGCGTTTGCCGAACCGTTTGATATCGCCATCCTCGATCTGGGGCTGCCCGATCGGCCTGGAATGCAAGTACTGGCCGAATGGCGGCGCGCCTCGCTGGACCTGCCGGTACTGATCCTGACGGCACGTGACCGATGGCAGGACAAGGTCGACGGCCTGCAAAGCGGCGCTGACGACTATCTGGTCAAGCCCTTTCACAGCGCCGAACTATTGGCCCGCCTTGCGACCATCCTGAAGCGGAGCGGCAGCGGACCGAGCGCTGGCGAGCGCATCGGCGAATGGCTGCTGGATGAGGGCACACAGTCCTTGGTCGATCGCTCGGGGCAGACGCAGGCGCTGACCGCGATGGAATTCCGCCTGCTCCGCTACTTGTGGGTCCACGCGGGCCAAGTGGTCGACCGCTGGACTCTGCAAGAGCACTTGTATGCCGAGGACACCGACCCGGCCAGCAATGTCGTCGAGGTCTATCTGTCGCGGGTGCGGAAGCGCTTGGGGCCGGGCTATATCGAGACTCGCCGCGGCCAGGGGTATCGCCTGCGTCAGCCGGACAGTCCAGAGCGCGCATGACTTCTTTGCGGCGTCGGCTCGGTCTGGGTCTGGGGCTTGGTCTGCTCAGCCTGGTACTGGTGCAGTGGTTGGCGGGATGGGCACTCCTGGGATGGCTCGGTCGTGTGCAGATCAACGAGCAACTGCGACTCGACGCGACCAATGTCCTGGCAGCGACCTCGATCGATGGGGAACGCCCCAGCGTCGACCAGAGCAGACTCGGCGCCGACTATCAGCGAGCGTTCTCCGGACGCTACTTCCGGGTCATTGCGGGCGACGGTGTGGTCGAATCCGATTCGCTCTGGGACGAGACGCTTGCCACACCCAATGGCATCGCCACCGGGCAGCGCGAGGACCGCATCAGCATCGGTCCAGGGGGCAACCGGATCGCGGTCTCACACTTTGGCTTCGAGAAGGCTGGCCGCGCCCTGATCGTCAGTGTCGCCACCGAGACTCTGGCCGTCGATGCGGCGATCGCGCGCTTTCACCGCTGGCACGGGGCCATCTCGCTGGCTTTCCTCGCCGGTCTGCTGCTTTTGCAGAGGCGTCTGGTCGGCGACGCTCTGGCCGAAGTCGAGTCGCTGCACAAGCAAGTGGATGATCTGGGAGCCGGCAAGCGCCATCGTCTGTCCGGCGAAGTGCCCGATGAACTGCGACCGCTGGTTGACACCCTGAACCAGTCGCTCGAGTCCCTGACCCGCCGCCAGCAGCGGACACGCGAGGCGCTGGGCAACCTGGCCCACGCCCTGAAGACGCGGGTGGCGATGGTCGGCCTGCTCGCGGACAACTCCGCTCTCGGACCCGAGTTCGCCGAGCGATTGCGCGGCGAGACCAGGGCCATGCGTTCGATCATCGACCATGAGCTGCGCCGGGCACGCCTGCTGGGCGAATCGCAACCCGGCCAGGCGGTGAGGCTGCAAGCACTGATCCCAGGCATGCGGGCAACACTCGACCTGCTCCACGCGCCAAAAACCATCACCTTCCACAGCGATGTCGAGCCAGGCTTGCCCCACTGCATCGGCGACCTCGAAGACATCACCGAATTGCTCGGGAATCTTCTCGACAACGCCTGGAGACATTGCCGCGGTGAGGTCTGGCTCTGCGCCTTCAGGACAGAGAACGAACTGCTCCTGGTGATCGAGGATGACGGCCCGGGGTGCGGGGCAGAGGAATTGCAACAACTCACCCGGCGCGGGTACCGAGCCGACGAGCGGATCGGCGGAAGTGGGCTGGGGTTGGCGATCAGCCGAGAGATCGCCGAAGCGTACGGCGGACGGCTGGAACTCGATGCCAGCACGCGTAGCGGGCTTCGGGTCAGGGTCTGCCTGCCCGCCAGTACCCGTCAGCCCGACACTTAATCCTCTTCCTTGACCCGCACCAGTTCGCCGGTCTTGGCGTTGATCTCGACCTCCCAGAACTGGCCGTTCTCGTCGAGGATATCGACCTCGTAGGTCAGTCGGCCGCCCTTCACCTCGAACTCGGTCTCGATGATGCGACCGGGCTTCTGCTCGAGCGCCAGGCGCTGGATCTCTTCCAGGGGCAGGATCTCGCCGGACTTCTGCAACGCACGGGCGACCTTGCCCTCGCCGTGTTCGAACATCTCAGCTTCGTGGACGACCCACGCTCCAGCGGCGGTGATGGCGACGCCTGCTACGAAGGCGGCAACGACCTTGGCGACGGACATGGAGGCTCTCCTTTCATGCAAATGACATGGCCGATGATACATCCCCACCGGCCATGACTGTGCCGACCAGCCCGGCGCAAAGGCCTGAACCGGCGTGCTACAGCCCCAGCCGCTTGAACAGCCCGTCCACGCGGGCCTTCACCGCATCGTCCATGACGATCGGCGTGCCCCACTCGCGCTGCGTCTCGCCGGGCAGCTTGTTGGTGGCGTCGATACCCATCTTGCTGCCAAGCCCCGAGACCGGGCTGGCAAAGTCGAGGTAGTCGATCGGCGTGTTCTCGGCCATGAGCGTGTCGCGCGCCGGGTCGACGCGGGTGGTGATGGCCCAGATCACCTCTTTCCAGTCCCTGAGGTCGACATCGTGGTCGAGCACGACGATGAACTTGGTGTACATGAACTGCCGCAGAAAGCCCCAGATGCCAAACATCACGCGTCGCGCGTGGCCGGGGTACTGTTTACGGATCGAGACCAGCGCCATGCGGTAGCTGCAGCCCTCGGGCGGCAGGTAGAAGTCGACCACCTCGGGGAATTGCCGCTGCAGGAACGGCACGAACACCTCGTTGAGCGCCACGCCGAGCATCGCCGGTTCGTCGGGCGGCTTGCCGGTGTAGGTGCTGTGGTAGATGGCATCGCGGCGCATGGTGATGCGCTCCACCGTGAACACCGGGAAGCTGTCGACCTCGTTGTAGTAGCCGGTGTGGTCGCCGAACGGGCCCTCAGGGGCGGTCTCGCCCGGCGTCAGGTGGCCCTCGAGGATGATCTCGGCGTGCGCCGGCACCTGCAGGTCCGAGCCGATCGCCCGTGCCAGCTCGGTGCGGCTGCCGCGCAGCAGACCGGCGAACTGGTACTCGGAGAGCGTGTCCGGCACCGGCGTGACCGCGCCCAGCGTGGTGGCCGGGTCGGCGCCCAGCGCCACGCACATCGGGTAAGGCTTGCCCGGGTTGAGCTCACAGTGGTCGCGGTAGTCGAGTGCGCCGCCGCGGTGGGCGAGCCAGCGCATGATCAGCTTGTTGCGGCCGAGCAGTTGCTGCCGGTAGATGCCGAGGTTCTGCCGCTTCTTGCGCGGGCCGCGGGTGATAGTGAGCCCCCACGTCAACAACGGCCCGACATCGCCCGGCCAGCAGGTCTGGATCGGCAGTTGCGTGAGGTCCACCGCGTCACCTTCCAGCACCACCTCCTGGCAGGGCGGCTTGCGGATGACCTTGGGCGCCATCGACCAGATCTTGCCGATCAGCGGCAATGCATCCCACGCCTGGCGCAGGTTCTTGGGTGGCTCGGGCTCCTTGAGGTAGGACAGCGTCTTGCCGATGTCGCGCAACCGCGCCCGCCAGTCGTCGCCCTCGATGCCCATACCGAGCGCGACCCGTTCCGGCGTGCCGAACAGGTTGCCGAGCACCGGCGTGGTGTACCCGGGTACGTTCTCGAACAGCACCGCCGGGCCGCCGCGCTTGAGCAGGCGGTCGCAGAACTCGGTCATCTCCAGCACCGGGCTCACCGGCTCCTTGACGCGGATGAGCTGTCCGGTGGACTCGAGGTGCGCGATGAAGTCGCGCAGGTCGCGATACTTCATCGGCGGCGGACAGCCTGCGCGGCACGAGCAGCGCGGCCGGGTGACAACGCATCCACTGTCACGGCTTGAGCACCACCAGAAACACCACCGCGAACAACGCCAGCACCGGGATCTCGTTGAAGACGCGGTACCAGACATGGCTGCGGGTGTTGGCGCCGGCGCGGAAGCGTTTGAGGATCGCCCCGCAGACGTGCTGATAGCCGATCAAACCGACGACGATCGCCAGCTTGGCGTGCATCCACAACGTGCCGCCACCAATACCGTAATGCAGCCACAGCACCAACCCGAAGATCAGCGTCAGCCACATCAGTGGCCCGGTGAAGCGGTAGAGCTTGCCAGCCATCAACAGTAGGCGCTCGCGCTCGGCGTGGCTGTCGGCCGGAACCATCGCCAGGTTGACGAAGATACGCGGCAAATAAAAAAGGCCGGCGAACCAGCTGGTCATGAAGACGATATGCAGGGCCTTGATGCTGAGCATGGTCATGCCGGCTCCACGCGCAGGCGCTCGACCACCTCGCCACGCTGAAGGTGACGCTCGACGATCTCGTCGAGGTCCTCGGTGTCGACATAGCGGTACCAGACCGCCTCGGGGTAGACCACCAGCACCGGTCCGGCATCACAACGGTCCAGACAGCCCGCCTTGTTGACGCGAACCTTGCCCGGGCCCGCCAGGCCGAGCGCCTTGACCCGGGCCTTGGTGTGCTCGAAGGCTTCGAGCGAGCCGCAGTCGGCACAGCAGCCCTCTCCCGGAGCGCGCTGGTTCAGGCAGAAGAATACGTGGTGGGAAAAATGCGGCTTGTTGGCGGACATGCGAGTCTTTCGGGTGCTTTCGGAAGAGCCAAGAGGGATCGTGGCTAGCGGATGGTCGACTTGGCACTGCTGCCGCGACTGCTCGCGACCGGATAACGACGAGCATTGTCGGCGAGTTTTGCTTCGGCCGCCGCCAGCAGGTCGATCTCGAGCACCTGCGTCAGCCGCAGGAGATAGATGAAGACGTCGGCCATCTCGCGGGCCACCGCATCGCGCTGCTCGGCCGACAGGGTGGCGCTCTGCTCGGCGGTCAGCCACTGGAAATGCTCAAGCAACTCGGCGGCCTCGACGATGAGCGCGGCGGACAGGTTCTTCGGCGTATGGAACTGGCCCCACTCACGGTCATCGGCAAAGGCGCGTACCGCTGCGTCGAGACGCTGCAACGCCGAGTCGCTGTGTGCGCCACCCATGCTTACTTGCCCGCCGCGTCGCTGGTACCGGGTTCGGCAACCAATACACGCTCGACCAGCAAGGTGTGGATACGCCGGCTGTCGGCGCGCAACACCTGAAAGCGAAAGCCGACCACCGTGACACTCTCGCCACGCTTGGGCACGCGACCCATCGCCCGCACCACCAGCCCGCCGACAGTATCGACCTCGTCGCTTGGCAGCTCGCTGGCCATGATCTCGTTGAAGTCCGGGATCTCGGTCTGTGCTTTCACCCGGAAACGCCCGGCCCGCTCTTCGACGATGTTGTCCTCGTCCTCGTCGTAGTCGTATTCATCCTCGATGTCGCCGACGATCTGCTCCAGAACGTCCTCGATGGTCACCAGCCCAGCCACGCCGCCGTACTCGTCGACGACGATGGCGATGTGGTTGCGGTTGGCGCGGAAGTCGCGCAGCAAAACGTTCAGGCGCTTCGATTCGGGCACGAACACCGCCGGACGCAGCATGTCGCGCATATCGAAGTCCTCGCCGGCGTAGAAGCGCAACAGGTCTTTGGCGAGCAGGATCCCCAGCACGTTGTCGCGCTCGCCCTCGAACACCGGGAAGCGGGAGTGGGCGGTCTCAAGCACGAACGGGATGAACGCCTCGGGCGATTCGGCGATGTCGATCATGTCCATCTGGGCGCGCGGCACCATGACATCGCGCACCGCCATCTCGGACACCGACAAGGCCCCTTCGATGATCGACAGCGCATCGCTGTCGAGCAGATGACGCTCGTACGCCGAGTGGAGCAGTTCGATCAGCTGCTCGCGGTCTTCGGGCTCGCGCAGCAGCAACGCGCTGAGCCGGTCGAGCAGCGAGGGTTTATTCGCAGGGTCGTCCATCAGCAGTGGGGTTCGGCCACCTCGGCGTACGGGTCGGGGACACGCATGCGTTGCAGGATAACGCGTTCCAGCGATTCCATCTGCCCGGCCTCGGCTTCGGTCTGGTGATCCATGCCATGCAGGTGCAACATGCCATGTATAAGCAGATGCGCATAGTGGTGGGACAACAGCTTGCCCTGGGTGGCTGCCTCGAGGCGAATCACCGGCGCGCACAAGACGATATCGCCGTCGATGTCGGCCTCGGCGTCGTGGTACGCGAAGGTCAGGACGTTGGTGGCGTAATCGCGCTGACGATAGTCACGGTTCAGGGCGCGGCCCTCTTCGGCATCGACCAGCCGCACGGTGAGCTGTGCCGGCCGGCTCTGGGCCGCCGCCAGCCAGCGCCGGATGCTTCCACGCCCGGGCAGCTCGGTATCGCTGCTGGCGTACTGCACCGCCAGCCGCAGGGGTGGTCGCACAGCGCGCAAGACGCTCGAAGCCACTGCTGAGCGCTCAGTCGCGCGGACCACGCCGCGTCTCATGGCGCTGGTAGGCCTCGACGATACGGGCGACCAGCGGGTGGCGGACCACATCTTCGGCCGTGAAATTGCAGAATGCGATGCCGCGCACCTCGCCTAATACCTGGCGGGCCTCGACCAGTCCACTGCGCTGCTTTGGCCCGAGGTCGATCTGCGTCACATCACCGGTGATCACTGCCCGGCTACCGAAACCAATCCGCGTGAGGAACATCTTCATCTGTTCGGGCGTGGTGTTCTGCGCTTCGTCGAGAATGACAAAGCTCTGGTTCAATGTACGACCACGCATGTAGGCCAGTGGCGCGATCTCGATCGTGCCCTTCTCGAAGAGGCGCGCCACCTTGTCAAAGCCCATCAGGTCGTAGAGCGCGTCGTAGAGTGGGCGCAGATACGGATCGACCTTCTGCGCCAGGTCGCCGGGCAGAAAACCGAGCTTCTCCCCGGCCTCGACCGCTGGCCGCACCAGGATCACGCGTTTGACCAAGTCACGCTCTAGCGCGTCGACGGCGCAGGCGACCGCCAAGTAAGTCTTGCCAGTACCCGCCGGACCAACACCAAAGGTCACGTCGTGGCTGAGCATCTGTCGGATGTAATTTTCTTGTCGCGGGGTACGGCCACGCAGATCGGTGCGCCGCGTGCGCAACACCGGGGGCTCGGCCTCGGTGGTGTCGGTCGGCGGAGTGGCCAGTCGGGCCTCGATCAGGCCAAGCTGAACGTCCTCGACACCGAGCGGTTGCTCTGCCGCTGCGTAGAAGCGTTGAAGCACCTGCAGGGCCTGCTCGCCGGCCGCACCGCGCACGGTAAAGCGCTCGCCGCGCCGGGCGATGCTCACATCGAGCGCGGTCTCGATCTGCCGCAGGTTCTCGTCGAGGGCGCCGCAGAGATTGGCCAACCGGAGGTTGTCGACCGGCTCGAAGCGCAGTTCCAGAGGGGCGGTGGTCACCGCAGCACCAGTTCGCCGCGCAGCGAGTGCGGGTAGGCCTGCGTGATGCGCAGCTCGACGAAGGTGTGCATCAGGCGATCGCGGGCGAGGCCGTGCGGCACCGCAAAGTTGACCACCCGGTTGTTGTCGGTGCGTGCGGCGAGCTCGTTGGCGTCCTTCTTGGCCGCAGCCTCGACCAGCGCACGCTGCACAGTGCCCACCATGGCGGTGTTGATGCGGTCGGCCTGCGCCTGGATCTGTGCCTGCAAGCGCATCAGCCGCGCCACCTTGAGCTCGTGCGGGGTGTCGTCCTGCAACTCGGCAGCGGGCGTGCCCGGCCGGCGCGAGTAGATGAACGAGAAGCTCTGGTCGAAGTCGAGCTCCTCGATGAGGCGCATGGTGGCCTCGAAGTCGGCCTCGGTCTCGCCCGGAAAGCCGACGATGAAGTCGGACGACAGGCAGATGTCCGGCCGCACTTTCCGGAGCCTGCGGATGATCGACTTGTACTCCATCGCCGTGTGGCCGCGTTTCATGGCGGCGAGGATGCGGTCGGAGCCACTCTGCACCGGCAGATGAAGATGGCTGACCAGCTTCGGGCAGGTGGCGTAGGCGTCGATCAGGCGCTGCGTCATCTCGCGCGGGTGGCTGGTGGTGTAACGGATGCGCTCGATGCCGTCGATGTCGTTGACCAGCTCGAGCAGCAGCGCGAAGTCGGCGAACGCGCCGGCGTCTTCGGCGGCTGCGCCCGCCAGACCGGTCCCGTCGAGGCCGCCACCGTCCAGACCGGTCATGGCACCGCGATAGGCGTTGACGTTTTGGCCGAGCAGGGTCACCTCCTTCACGCCACGCTGGGCAAGATCAGTGATCTCGGCGAGCACGTCGAGCAGCGGCCGCGAGACCTCCTGGCCGCGGGTGTAGGGCACCACGCAGAAGGTGCAGTACTTGCTGCAGCCCTCCATGATCGAGACGAAGGCGCTGGAGCCCTCGACACGCGCCGGCGGCAGGCTGTCGAACTTCTCGATCTCGGGGAAGGTGATGTCGACCGCGGCGCGGCCGGTGCGGCGGCGCTGCTCGATGAGCTCGGGCAGGCGGTGCAGGGTCTGCGGACCGAACACCACATCCACATACCGCGCCCGCTTGACGATGGCCTCGCCCTCCTGGCTCGCCACGCAGCCTCCCACGCCAACCACAACATCGGGATTGGCCTGCTTGTACTCGCGGATCCAGCCCAGATCGGTGAACACCTTCTCCTGGGCTTTCTCGCGGACAGAGCAGGTGTTGAAGAGGATGACCTGCGCCTGCTGCGGGTCGTCGGTCGGTGTCATCCCGTACTCGGCCTCGAGCACGTCCCCCATGCGGGCCGAATCGTACTCGTTCATCTGACACCCGTAGGTCTTGATGAAATATCTGCCAGCCATTATGGGAGACCCATGCTGATCAAGCCTCGATCACCGAGCGCAAAGCTCAGGGGATCAGCGACTTTTGCGCCGGAGTCGGCTTGCAATCGACGGCACCGATCGCGACAAGATCGCGGGCGATCATCTCGCGCGCCGACGCAGCTGGCACCGGGCAGACATAGTTGCCGTTGACCAGCGCTTTCATCTGCTCGCTGCGCTTGCGGTCGTAAGCACCGCCGATGAGCTTGAGATCGGCATCGGTGGCACCGCAACGGCGGCCAAAATCGAGCAGGCTCTTGCGCAGGTCGGCCGAATTGGCCACGCCACACAGCTCGTACTGGGCCGACTTGCGGGCGATCTTTTCGGCCGCCTCGGTGGCACCACGACGCTCTTCAGCAGTCATCGCAGCAAACACAGGCAACGTGAGCGCAAGCAGCGCCGATGCGGCTAAAAGAGCAGTCAATCCATGCGATTTCATGGCCCATAGTATACTCGGCCCCCATGAAATCTGCCGCGCCGGACCGCTCCGCTGCAGCCAACCCGGGCACCGCGCCTGACCGCATCACTGCGCTCGCACAGCGCGTCATCGAGATTGAGGCAGCCGCTGTCGGTGCGCTGTCTAGCCGCATCGACAGCGGGTTTCTGGCGGCAGTCGACATCCTGATCGGCTGTCGCGGCCGCGTCATCGTCTCGGGGATGGGCAAATCGGGCCACATCGCCCGCAAGCTCGCCGCCACCTTCGCCAGCACCGGTACGCCGGCACACTTCGTGCACCCGGCCGAGGCCGCTCATGGCGACTTGGGCATGATCACCGGCGACGACGTTCTGGTAGCACTCTCCAACAGCGGCGAATCCGACGAGCTGGCCGTTATCGTGCCGCTGATCAAGCGTCAGGGTGCGCGGCTGATCGCATTGACCGGCAACCCGCAGTCGTCGCTGGCACGTCAGGCCGACGCGCATCTGGACACCAGCGTCAGCGAAGAAGCCTGCCCGCTGGGCCTCGCTCCCACCGCCAGCACCACTGCCACGCTGGCCATGGGTGATGCACTGGCGGTCGCCCTGCTCGACGCGCGCGGCTTTGGCCCTGAGGATTTCGCGCGTTCGCACCCGGGCGGGGCGCTTGGCCGCCGCCTGCTGACTCACGTCCGGGATGTCATGCGCAGCGGCGACGCAATCCCCGCCGTCACCGACAAAGCAACCATCGGCGAGGCTGTGCTGGAGATCTCGCGCAAGGGCCTGGGCATGACCGCTGTGCTGGCTGGCGGCAGCCTCGTCGGGATCTTCACCGACGGCGACCTGCGACGTCTGATCAGCAATGGCGAGGCACGCTTCGACCGCCGAGTCGCAGAGGTGATGACCCGCGCCCCGCAGACCATTGGCGCCGACGCCCTGGCAGTCGACGCTGTCACCTGCATGGAACGCCACCGCATCAGCCAGCTGCTGGTCACAGACCACAGCGGGCAGTTGTGCGGCGCGCTGAACATGCACGACCTGTTCCAGGCCAAGGTCGTCTGACCACCGGCCACCAACCGCAAGGAACCAGAGTGCAAGAAGCCTACGAACGCGCACGGCGCGTCAAGCTGGTCATTTTCGATGTCGACGGCGTGCTCACCGACGGGCGTATCTTCATCACCGACAGTGGCGACGAGATGAAGGCCTTCCACACCCGTGACGGCCACGGCATGAAGTTACTCAAGCAAGCAGGCCTGGAGACGGCGATCATCTCCGGGCGCACCGCCCGCTGCGTCGAGGTGCGGGCGCAGAACCTCGACGTCGGCGTGCTCTACCAGGGCGTCGAGGACAAGGGTGCGGTGTTCGACGAACTGCTGCAGCGGCTCGACCTTCAGGCCGATCAGGCCGCATATATCGGCGACGACATCATCGATCTCCCGGTGATGCGCCGCTGCGGCTTTGCAGCCTGTGTGCCGGAGGCACCCGAGCTGGTACGCCAGCACGCGCACTATGTGTGCAAGCTTCCGGGCGGGCACGGAGCCGTGCGCGAGTGGTGCGAGATGATCCTGCGTGCCCAAGGCCGCTGGGATGCCGCTATCGCCCCTTATTCGGCCTAGAACATGCGCGAGCAACAGGCGGTCTGGTTCCCGCTGACACTGCTCGCAGTGCTCGCGCTGCTGACCACCTGGCTCGACTACGAGGTCGACAACGCGATGACGGAGGCGGTGGTTCGCCAACGTGATGACCCGGACACCCTCTTGCACGGCTTTGCCACCACCCAGACCGACGCCAAAGGCCGCGTCACTTCGGTGCTGCGGGGTGAGCGTCTGACTCACTTCCCGGCAGACGGACGCAACGAGCTGCTACGTCCATCGGGCGAACACTTCCCCGAGACCGGCGGACGCATCGCCTTCAAAGCAGATCGCGGCACAGTGTCAGGTGACCGCAAGAGTGTCGAGCTGAGCGACGGCGTCGATCTTAGCCGCAGCCGCGATGGCCGCCCGCCGCTGAGCTTGCAGACCAGCACGCTGACCATCTTCCCGGACCAGCAGCGCGCCAGTACCGAAGCCCCCGTGACCATCCGGGACGCGCATACCCAACTGCGAGGCGTTGGATTAGACTTTGACGCTCGCTCCGGGACCTTGTCACTGCGGTCCCGCGTCCAGGTCATCTACCAGAAGAATGCCCGCCAGAACGCCTCCGCCCCCCCCCGGCAGCCTGCTCGCCGTCCTGCTCGTCAGCCTGCTCGCTAGCCCGTTGCCGGCGCTGGCCGAGAAGGCGGACCGCGATCAACCGCTGCAGATCGACGCCGATCGCGTCGACGTGGACGAGCGCAAGCGCACCAGCATATTCAGCGGCGGCGTGGTGATGACGCAGGGCACCCTGGTGCTGAAGGCCGACCGCGTCACCGTGCGCGAAGACGACAAGGGCAACCAGTTCGGTACTGCGATTGGGGCGCCGGTGACCTTCCGACAAAAGCGCGACCGTGTCGACGAATATATCGAGGGCGAAGGCCGGCGCATGGAATACGACAGCAGCCGGCAGATCATCGAACTGCATGAACGCGCCGAGTTGCGCCGTGATGGCGACGTGGTGCGGGGCGAATTCATCGAGTACAACAGCAACACTGGCCAGTACCGCGTGCTGGGTGCGCCACAGGCGGCGGGCAAGGCGAACGGCAAGACCGAAGCGGGTGGCCGGGTGCGAGCGGTGATCCAGCCGCGCAGCCGTAGCGAGGGTCCGGCCGGACAATGAGCCGCCTGGTCGCAGAGCGGCTGCGCAAGCGCTACAAGGCGCGCGCTGTGGTCGAGGACGTCTCGTTCGCGGTCGAGGCTGGCGAAGTCGTCGGCTTGCTCGGCCCCAACGGTGCCGGTAAAACCACGTGCTTCTATATGGTGGTCGGCCTGACCTCGGTGGACGGCGGCAGCATCCGCCTTGACGACGCCGACATCACTCACCAGCCGATGCATGTCCGTGCCCGGATGGGGCTTGGCTATTTGCCGCAAGAGGCGTCGATCTTCCGCCGCATGACGGTGGCAGAAAATGTCTGCGCGATTCTTGAGATCCGGCTCGACGATGCCGACGAAGTCGTCCGGCGCTGTCAGGAGCTGCTCGAGGAGCTCCATATCGGACACCTGAAAGATGCGCTGGCGGTGAGCCTGTCTGGGGGTGAGCGACGCCGCGTCGAGATCGCCAGGGCGCTGGCCACAGACCCCCGGTTTGTTCTCCTCGACGAGCCGTTTGCAGGCGTCGATCCGATCGCCGTGCTGGATATCCAAAGCATCATTGCGCACCTGCGTGACCGCGGTATCGGTGTACTGATCACTGACCACAACGTCCGCGAGACGCTGGGTATCTGCGACCGCGCCTACATCATCAATGCCGGCCACGTGCTGGCCAGTGGCACGCCAGCCGAGATCGTCGACAACGCGGATGTGCGCAAGGTCTATCTCGGCGAGCGCTTCCGCTTGTAGCATCGAGGGACCCTCCCGGCGGACCCGCCATGAAACCCACGCTGCAGCTTCGAACCTCCCAGCAGCTGGCGCTGACGCCCCAGTTGCAGCAATCGATTCGTCTGCTGCAGATGTCCACTGTCGAACTCAACCAGGAACTCGATCGGCTGCTCGACGAGAACCCGATGCTGGAGCGGGCCGATGACGAGCCGCTGACAGCGACAGTTGGCGACAGCTCCGGCGGCGACACCGAAACCCGCGACGATACGGGCGACGAGGGCCTGCTGGGCGGCGAGCTGCTCTGGGAGGGCGTCGACAGCGACCGCCGTGACGACGACGATGTCCCCGAGCACGGCAGCCAGACAGCCGCCCCGCTGTCGCTGCGCGAACACCTGATCTGGCAGGTGCAACTGTCACAACTGGGCGAGGCCGATCGCCAGCTCGCATTGATGCTGGTCGAGGCGATCGATGAAGACGGTTATCTGTCGCAAAGCTTCGACGAGCTTGCCGAGGGCGCGGCGGCGGCGGGTGTCGAAGCCGATGATCTGCGAGTCGCGCTGCGATACCTGCAAACACTGGATCCCCCCGGAGTGGGCGCGAGCCACTTGGCCGAATGCCTGCGCATCCAGCTCGAGCTGCTGCCGGCCGATACGCCCTGCCGCGCATTAGCGATCGAACTCGTCTCGAATCACCTCGAGGCGCTCGCCAATCGCGATCTGGCACAGCTGCGCCGTAAGCTTGGTTGCAACGAAGCGACCTTGCGCGCAGTGCATCAGCTGGTGACCAGCCTGAACCCGCGGCCCGGTGCGGCGTTCGGCGGCGACGAAGCGCGCTACGTGATCCCCGACGTGCTGGTGGCCCGCCGCAACGGTCGCTGGAGCGCGCGCCTGAACCCAGAGGCACTGCCGCGCCTGCGCATCAATCGTGTGTACGCGGACCTGCTGGCACGCAATCGCGGCCAAGCTGGCGAGCTTGGCGGTCGGCTCCAGGAGGCTCGCTGGATGCTGCGCAACGTGCAACAGCGATTCGACACCATCTTGCGGGTCTCGCAAGCCATCGTCGAACGCCAGCAGGGCTTTCTCGAACACGGTGAAGTGGCGATGCGGCCACTGGTGTTGCGCGAGATCGCCGAGGCGGTCGACTTGCATGAATCGACCGTATCGCGGGTCACCACGCAGAAGTTCATGATGACCCCGCGCGGCTTGTTTGAACTGAAGTTCTTCTTCGGCAGCCATGTCGCCACCGAGAGCGGCGGCGCGGCCTCGTCGACTGCGATCCGCGCGCTGATCCGTCAACTGGTCTCCAGCGAAGACCGGGCGCGGCCGTTATCAGACAGCCAGCTGGCCGATATCTTGGGCCAGCAGGGTATCATCGTTGCCAGACGCACCGTCGCGAAGTACCGCGAATCCTTGCAGATCCCGCCGGTGAGTCTGCGCCGGGCGCTCTAGCATCGAACGCGCACCGACGCCCAGCGTCAAACATGCAGTGTCCATCCCTGTAGTTCTGAACCAGAGGAGCACGCCATGAACGTCAGCATCGCCGGCCACCACGTTGAAGTCACCCCGCCGATCCGCGAGTACCTGATGGGCAAATTGGACCGCGTTTTGCGTCACTTCGATGAAGTGACCAAGGTCAACGTCGTCCTGTCCGTGGAGAAGCTGGAACAGAAGGCAGCCGCGACCTTGCACGTGCGCGGCCGTGATCTGCATGCCGAGGCGACCGACCAAGACATGTACGCCTCGATCGACGCCCTGGCCGACAAGCTCGACCGCGAAGTCATCCGCCACAAGGAGAAGCACCAGGGCCGGCACGGCGCGGCGCTCAAGCACCAGCCGGTCGATCAGGACTAGCCGGGGGGGGCGCCGCATGTCGAGCATCACCGTCGCCCAACTGGTCGCCGACAATCAGGCCAAGCTGGGTCTGCGCTGGGTCGTCGGCGACGGTGCAGCGACGCGGCGGATCGATGCCGAGGCGCTGATCAACTCGCCCAATGGAATGGTCGGGCACCTGAATTTCATCCACCCGAACTGGATCCAGGTGCTCGGCACCACCGAACTGGCCTACTTGCAGCATCTCGAGCCATCGACCCTCGATCACCACTTCGAGCAGCTGTTCGGTGCCGCACCGCTGCTGCTGGTCGTGGCCGACGACGCGCCGGTGCCGGCTTTCCTCGAAGAGGCCTGCCGCCGCAATCACACGCTGCTGGCCGCCACCGACCAGCCGACCATCCCGTTCATGACGCTGCTGCGCGGCTACCTGACGCTGCGCCTGGCGCAGTCGACCAGCGTCCACGGCGTCTGCCTGGACGTGCTGGGAATGGGCGTGATCATCACCGGCGATTCCGGTTCGGGGAAAAGCGAGCTAGGGCTCGAACTGATTTCGCGCGGAGCCGGCTTGGTTGCCGACGATGTCGTCGACCTCTATCGCATCGGCCAAGATACCCTTCAAGCGCGCTGCCCCAGCTTGCTGCGTGACTTCCTCGAGGTACGTGGTCTGGGCGTGCTGAACATCCGTACCATCTTTGGCGAGACCTCGGTCCGCCCGAACAAAAACGTGCGGCTGGTCATTCACTTGGCCAACGTCCGCCATGTCGATCAGGCACCGATGGAACGCCTGCCGCTGAACGCCAGCACCATCGAAATCCTTGGCGTGAAGGTGGCCAAAGTCACGATTCCGGTGGCGGCCGGCCGCAACCTGGCAGTGCTGGTCGAGGCGGCGGTGCGCAACACCGTGCTGCTGCTGCGTGGCATGGACAGCAACCGCGAACTGGCGGAGCGTCAGGCCAAGATGATTGCCGCCGGCGAATAGCCGTGGCCGCTGCGCGCGACATCCTGCTCATCACCGGCCACTCGGGCGCTGGTAAAAGCGTCGCCCTGCGTACGCTGGAAGATAGCGGCTATTACTGTGTCGACAATCTCCCCGCCAGCCTGCTCGCCGAATTGGTGGCGCGGCTTGAACACAGCACACCGCAGCCGTTGGCGATCGGTGTCGACACCCGCAGCGTCGGTACACTCGATGCCCTGCCCTCGCAGATTTTTGCCCTGCAAGAACGCGGTCACCCGGTACGCCTGCTGTTCCTTGAGGCCCGCCACGAGGTGCTGGTGCGCCGCTTCTCGGAGACGCGGCGCCCACACCCGCTGGCAGACCCGGCACAGACCCTGCCTGAAACGATCGATGCAGAGCAACGCCTGCTGATGCCGATCGCCGAACAGGCCCACCGCATCGACACCTCGGATACACCAGCCAGCGAACTCGCCCGTTGGGTGCGCGCCTTCGCCGAGGCCCCCAGCGCGGCGTTGCGCCTGGTCTTCCAGTCGTTTGGCTTCAAGCACGGCACACCGCTGGGCATGGACCTGGTGTTCGACGTGCGCTGCCTGCCCAACCCACACTACGATCGCGAGCTGCGCGCCCAGACTGGACGCGACCCGGCGGTCGCCGCATTTCTTGCTGCCAGTCCCGAGGCCCGCGCCATGCGCGAAGACATTGGCGCCTTTCTGCGGACCTGGCTGCCGCGTTACCGCGACGAGCCGCGCAGTTATCTGACGGTCGGCATCGGCTGTACTGGTGGCCGTCATCGGTCGGTCTGGTTGGCCGAGCGACTCGCCGTCGACTGCGCCGATCTGGCCGGCATACTGGTCCGCCATCGCGACATCGAGCGCGAGCAGCGATGACCCCCCGCATCGCGCCGAGCCGCGTCGCTGTCGCCTGGACTGGCGCTTCCGGCGTCATCTACGGACTGCGTCTGGTCGAGGTTTTGCTGCGCGCTGGCATCCAAGTCGAGCTGGTCTATTCGCAGGTGGCCCGCATTGTCGCCAGCCAGGAGCTTGATCTGGCTCTGCCAGCCGACCCGACCGCCGCCGAGCGCGAACTGCACACGCGGTTCGCCGAACTGCCCGGCACATTGCAGGTGCATGGGCGCGAGGCCTGGTTTGCGCCGATCGCTTCGGGGTCCAATGCAGCCGACGCCATGGTCATCTGCCCGGCGAGCATGGGCACCTTGGCGGCGGTCGCGCAGGGCCTGGCCAAAACCCTCATCGAGCGGGCCGCCGATGTGATGCTCAAGGAGCGCCGGACCTTGGTACTAGTGCCGCGCGAAACGCCGCTGTCGGTCATCCATCTGGAAAATATGCTTCGACTAGCCCGCGCCGGCGCCTGCATCCTGCCAGCCGACCCAGGCTTCTACCATCGACCGCAGAGTGTCGGAGAACTGGTCGATTTCATCGTGATGCGAATCTGCGACCAGATCGGTGTGGCCACCGACCTGCTGCCGCGCTGGGGCGGCGCCGACTGACCACGGTTCTAAGCCGCCTAGTCTTGGGCGCCGAAGCGCAATGCCTGGGTGCGGCTCACAGCCAGTTGTGGCGTCGTTGGCTGCCGCGCCCGCCAGTCGGCAGTCTGCTCGTCGATGATCCGCTCGAGCGCGTCGACCCAGTCCTCGCGGTCGTTCAGACAGGGAATGTAATGAAACTCGCGGCCACCGTGGGTGAGGAACTCCTCGCGCCCCTCCATGGCGATCTCCTCGAGCGTCTCCAGGCAATCAGAAACAAATCCCGGGCATACCACATCGACGCGGCCGACCCCGGCCTCGGCCATCTCGATCAGGGTCGGTGCGGTGTAGGGCTTGAGCCACTCGGCCTTGCCGAAGCGGCTCTGGAAACACACCTGCCAGCGGCCAGCAGCCAACCCCAGACGCTCGGCGATCAGACGGCCAGTCTTGTGGCACTCGCAGTGGTACATGTCGCCCAAGTCGAGCGAGCGTCGCGGCACACCGTGGAAGCTCATCATCAGGCGATCGGGCTCACCGTGCTCGGCCCAGTATTCACGGATGCTCGCCGCCACTGCATCGATGTAATCCGGCCGGTCGTGAAAGTTGCGCACCATGCGCAGCTCAGGCGTCACCCGGCGGGCCTTCAGCGCATCGAACACTGCATCGAACACCGAAGCCGTGGTGCTGCCGGCAAACTGCGGATACATCGGCAGTACCAACAGGCGGTCACAGTGCAAGACGCGGAGACTGGAAATCGCCTCGGCCACACTGGGGTTGCCATAACGCATGGCATGGTCGACTACGACCATGTCGCCCAGCCGGTTCTGCAGGCGCGCCTTCAGCATCGCCGCGACGCGCTCGGTGTAGACCCGCAGCGGCGACCCCTCCGGTGTCCAGATCGAGGCGTATTTGGCGGCCGAGGCCTTGGGTCGCAGTGGCAGGATGATGCCGTGAAGGATGAACCACCAGATCGCCCGCGGGATCTCGACCACCCGCGGATCCCACAAAAATTGGGCCAAGTAGCGGCGCAAGGCCTTCGGGGTGGGTGCGTCGGGGGTGCCGAGATTGACCAACAGCACGCCGATTCGAGGTGCGGTCCCGTGCGAGAAGGCCGGCTCTGGCAGATATCGGGGCATGACAGCTCCGGACAGAATGAATAAGGGGGCGGCGGCCGCTCAGGCGGCCGACAATGCGTTGGACAATAGACGCGCGGTCACATCCACGATCGGGATCACCCGCTCGTAGGCCATGCGCGTCGGGCCGATCACGCCCAGCGTGCCAACCACTTGGCCATTCACGCTGTAGGGCGCCGTGACCATACTGCATTCGTCAAGCGCATTCACGCCCGACTCTCCGCCGATGAAAATCTGCACCCCTTGCGCCTGGCTACTGGCGTCGAGGATCTGCAGCAGGCCGGTCTTTTGCTCGAAGGCATCGAAGAGACGGCGCAGGCTGGATAAATCGCCGGTCAGGTCTTGCGTTCGCAGCAGATTACCTTCGCCGGTGATGACGCAGTCACCACCGGCAGATGCGGGGCCGGTAGCCAGAACCGCCGACATCAGGGTCTGCATATCCTTGCGCAGCGCGTGGAGTTCGTCGCGCAAGCGACGCTGCATCTGACTGAGGGTCTGGCCGGCAAAGTGCTGATTGAAGAAGTTGGCGGCCTCGACCAACTGTGCTGGGGAGGGCATCTGCTGCAAGTGGATGATGCGATTCTGCACATTGCCATCGGTGGTGATCAGCACCAGCAAGACGCGGTGTTCGGACAAGGCGATGAACTCGAGCTGACGGATCGACGGCTCGACGCGCGCGGTCAGTGTCACCACGCCGGCAAAACGGGACAGCTCCGAGAGCACCTGTGACGCCGAATTGATCAGCTGCTTTGGATTGCCCGGGGCGAGCTTGTCCTCGACGCGCTCGATCTGCGCCGCCTCGAGTGGCTGCACCGTCAGCAGACTGTCAACGAAGAAGCGGTAACCCCGCGGCGTTGGAACCCGCCCCGCCGACGTATGGGGGCTGGCAACGTAGCCAAGCTCTTCGAGGTCGGCCATGACGTTACGGATGGTCGCCGCCGACAAATCCAGACCGGATTGACGCGATAGAGTGCGCGAACCGACCGGCTGACCGTCGGCAATGTACTGCTCAACCAGCAGTTTTAGCAGGATCTGGGCGCGCTCATTCAACATGCGTCGGATTCTAGCCTACCGGCCGGACGACCGATGCCGCCCGCCAGCGTTGTGGTTTAATGCGGCGCTATGGCTGCCTTTCAGACCGCCGCGATTATCGGCAAGTTCTCCCGCCGCGAGGACGCCGGACAGTTGCGGGATTTAGCCGCTTTCCTGCTGCAGCGCGGCCTGTCGCTGCTGGTCGAGACGCATACCCACGAGACCATCGGCGACCCGGCGCTGACCACCGCCGATTTTGCTCGCATCGCTGCCGAAGCCGACATTGCCATCGTCGTCGGCGGAGACGGCACTCTCCTGTCGGTTGGCCGCTCGCTGGCTGGATCTGGCGTGCCGCTGGTGGGTGTCAACCGCGGCCGTCTCGGCTTCACGACCGACATCGCGCTGGACGACATGCTGCCGGCACTCAGCCGCATTCTCGAGGGCCTCTACCACCCCGAAGACCGCACCATGATGCGCGCACTGCTGAGCCGGCGCGACCGACCGGTGCAGGAGTCGTTGGCATTCAATGATGTCGTTGCGAGCCGCGGCGTCCAGGGCGGGATGATCGAGTTCCAGGTGTTCGTCGACGGCCAGTTCGCTTACGAGCTGCGCGCTGACGGGCTCATCGTGGCAACGCCAACCGGCTCGACCGCCTATGCGCTGTCGTCGGGCGGACCCATCGTCCACCCATCAGTGGCTGGCCTGACCATGGTGCCGGTCAGCCCACACACACTATCGAATCGCCCGATCGTCATCAGCGACCGCAGCATCATCGAGATTGTTGTGCTGCAGGCGACCGAAGGCAGCGTCTACTTCGACGGCCGGGATCACGACAGCCTGCTGGCTGGCGACCGCCTCGAGATCGGGATCCACCCGCATCCGGTGCGCCTTCTGCACCCGACCGACTATAGCTACTACCGCACCCTGCGCGAGAAACTGGGCTGGAGCGGAGCCCTCTAGGCCATGCTCCGGCATCTAGGTATCCGGGACTTTGTCATTGTCGACCGGCTGGAGCTCGAGTTTGGCCCCGGCTTTCACGTACTGACCGGCGAGACCGGCGCTGGCAAGTCGATCCTCCTGGATGCGCTGGGTTTGCTGCTGGGTGACCGCGCCGAATCGGGGACCATCCGTCCGGGGGCCGATCGCGCCGAGCTCTCGGCCAGCTTTGACTTCGACCCGGCGTCGGCACTGACTGCTTGGCTGCAAGCTAACGACTGTGCTGACGAGCCTGGGCAGGTCCTGCTGCGTCGGGTGATCGACACATCCGGACGCTCACGCGCATTCCTCAATGGGCGGCCGGTAACGCTGGCCCAACTGCGCGAAGTCACCGAACAGCTGGTCAGCGTACATGGCCAGAATGCGCACCTGACCCTGCTGCGCGGCGAGGTTCAGCGCGCCCTGCTCGACCGCAGCGCTGGCACCGGGCCACTGCTCCGCAGGGTGGAGGCCGCGTGGCACGATTGGCGTACCGCCGAGGATGCACTTCAGCACTGGAGCGCCTCGCGGGACGCCTGGAGCGCCCGCCGCGCGACCCTGCGCGACGATATCGCCGAATTGGCACCGCTGGTAGACGACCCGACCGCACTCGAATCGCTCGAAGCCGAACATCGGCGGTTGGCTGGTGCTCAGCAACTCATCGACGCCACCACTGAAGCACTCGCGGCCATCGACGACAGCGAGATCGACGCGCAGGCACTGGTCGGGCGGGCGGCTGCACGTCTAGGTAACGTCAACGCTATCGACCCGCGCCTGCAGCCGATCGAAGCAGCTTTGTATGCTGCCGCAACACAGTTGGCCGAGGCCGCATCTGACCTGCGACGCTACATCGATCGCATCGAGCTCGACCCAGGGCGCCTGCGCGAGGTCGAGAGCCGGTTGGCCGAATTGCAACGCATCGCGCGCAAGCATCGCTGCACAGTAGCCGAACTGCCCGCACTGCTCGCCCGGCTGCGTGACGAGCTCGACAGCCTGGGCGGTGATGACGATGGGACCGGCCTGCAGCAGCGACGCGACAACGCGCTAGGTAGCTGGCAGATCGCCGCAGCCGAGCTTTCGGCGGTGCGGCAGCACGCCGCCACCGAGCTTGCTGCAGCGGTGACCGCTTGCATGCAGACACTGTCCCTGCAAGGCGGCCGCTTCTGCATCGACCTTCCACCCGAACCCAGGCCAACGGCGCACGGCGCCGAGCGTGTCGAATTTTCGGTGTCGGCCAATGCCGGCATGCCGCCGGGGCCGCTCGACCGCGTCGCTTCCGGGGGCGAGCTGTCGCGCATCGGCTTGGCACTTAGCACCGTCGCTGCGGTCGGCCTCGAGGCCGATACATTGGTGTTCGACGAAGTCGATGCCGGTATCGGCGGCGGCGTCGCCGAAGTTGTCGGCCGGCTACTGCAACGCTTGGGCGAACAACGCCAGATCCTCTGCGTGACCCACCTGCCGCAAGTCGCCGCCTGCGCCGACGAGCAGTACCAAGTCAGCAAAGAACAACGTGATGGCTTGACCTGCAGCCGGGTCACAAAGCTTGACCACGACGGACGCATCGATGAACTTGCGCGCATGCTCGGCGGTTTGCAGATCACTGCCACTACGCGCAGCCATGCTGACGAATTGCTGGCGAGCCTTGGACGCAGCAAGGCCAGGGGCGTCGCCGGCGCCCATTCGGGGTAGGCCGGGCTAAAGTTTGCTGCTAATGTTGCCGTTATCCATTTCATGACGACCTGTCGCCGGTCGCGTACAGGTCGACGCCAACAAGGACAGCTGACGTGAAAGTCAACGATTCTGTGACCAGTGCATCGGCCGCCGCCTCGAAGTCAGTGGTCGGGAAAGGCCCTTCGGCAACCACCGAGACCACCGAGTCGGCACGCTCAGAGGCCGCCTCACGCTCGGGCAGCGGTAGTGGCGAGACCGTCCGTATCGATCCGCGCAGCAGCCAGCTGGCCGCTGCTGCACAGGTACTCGACGACACGCCGGTGGTCGACGCTGCCCGCGTTGCCGAAGTGCGCGAGGCCATCGCCAGCGGACGCTTCCGCGTCGACGCCGAGCAGACTGCCGAACGTCTGGTCAACAGCGTTCGCGACCTGATCCTGACTCAACGCAACTGAGCGCATGACGGCGCCCTGCGCCCTGACCGAAGCTTTGCTGCGGGAGAGTGGCTTATTTAGCGCTCTCGAGGAGTTACTGCGGGCTGAACACGTGGCCTTGGCCAACGCCGACCTACCCGCTCTCGAAGCCATCCTGCCGCGCAAGGCCACCCTGATCGATGCGCTCTCCGAATGCGCTGCAGTGCGTCTGCAAACCCTCCGCGATGCCGGATCGACGCCCGATCGCGAGGGGGCGGAGTCCTGGGTGGCGCAAATCGGCGGCGAAGCGGCCACAGCCTGGCCGCGTTTGCTCGCCTGCGCCGCGCGCTGTCAGGCGCAACACGCAGCCAACGCCGTCCTGCTCGAGGCCCTGGCTGGACACAATCGTCAAGCCATTCAGGCACTGCGCGGTATCGGCGGGTCGGGCCTGACCTACGGCGCCGATGGCAAACCGACGTCGGTGGCGGTCGACCCGCGCGACCTCGGCTTGGCCTGAACGGCAAGCGCCAAACCGACCTGAATCCGCCAGCCTGACACCGCCCCGCTCTAGACTACAGCACCGGCGCGCGGCGGCGACGGTCCATCAGCTCCAAGATCAGAGGTGTGAGGATGAGCTGCATGGCCATGCCCATCTTTCCACCCGGCACGACGATGCAGTTCGGCCGGGTCATGAACGAGTCGTGGATCATGCTTAGCAGATACGGGAAGTTGATGCCCTTCGGGTTACGAAAGCGGATCACGACGAAACTCTCGTCGAGGGTCGGGATATCACGTGCGCTGAACGGGTTCGAAGTGTCGACCAGTGGTACCCGCTGGAAATTGATATGGGTGCGGGAGAACTGCGGGCAGATGTAGTGCACATAGTCGTACATACGACGCAGGATGGCGTCGGTCACCGCCTCCATCGAATAGCCGCGCTCGCTCATATCGCGATGGATCTTCTGGATCCACTCGAGGTTCACCACTGGCACCACACCAATCAGCAAATCAACCCATCGCGCGACATCCAGCGAGCCTTCGACAAAGCCACCGTGCAAGCCTTCGTACAGCAGCAGGTCGCTGCCGGGGGGGATGGGCTGCCAAGGGGTGAAGTCGCCCACCGGCTGGCCCCACTGCGCCGCCTCGTCCTCGTTGTGGATGTACCGCCGGCGCTGGCAGATGCCCGTCTCGGCGTAGCTGCGGAAGCATTTTTCCAGCTCTCCCAGCAGGTTGCCCTCGGGACCGAAATGGCTGATCGGTCGCTTATTGCGGCTGAGCTGCTCGGCGATCGCGCGCTGCATGTCGCCACGGCCGAAGCGATGGAAGCTGTCGCCCTCGATCTGGATGGCATTGATCGACTCGCGCCGGCAAATGTGCTCGAAGGCTTGTTTGACGGTGGTGGTGCCGGCGCCGGACGAGCCAGTCACCGCAACGATGGGATAACGATGCGACATGGTGGCGAGTGCGAGATGGAGGCGCGAGTCTAACGGATGCGGCCGAGCCCAGGGGTTGCCGCGGCCTCAAGCGCCGTTGTCGAAAAGGCCGCCGGCAGAGGCCTGCGGGACCAAACCAAGGTGACGATAAGCCGCCGGGGTGGCAATGCGCCCGCGTGGTGTGCGCTGCAACAGGCCCTGCTGGATCAGGTAGGGTTCGACCACATCCTCGAGGGTGTCTCGCTCCTCACCCACCGCCGCCGCCAGGTTATCGACACCGACAGGCCCGCCATCGAAGCGCTCGATGATGGCGCGCAACAAACGGTGGTCCTGCACGTCGAGCCCAGCCGCATCGACCTCGAGCAGGGCCAGCGCCGCATCCGCGGTGGCCCGGTCGACCACGCCATTGCCGCGCACCTGGGCAAAATCGCGCACCCGGCGCAGCAGGCGGTTGGCGATGCGCGGCGTACCGCGCGAACGCCGTGCCACTTCCAGGGCCCCTGCCGGCTCGATCGCCACCTCCATGAGGCCGGCCGAGCGGCTGACGATGCGTGAGAGCTCGTCGGGCGTGTAGAACTCGAGCCGGGCGACGATGCCAAACCGATCACGCAACGGGTTGGTGAGCATGCCGGCACGGGTGGTGGCACCGACCAGCGTAAACGGCGGCAGGTCGAGCTTGACGGAGCGCGCCGCCGGCCCCTCGCCGATCATGATATCGATCTGGTAGTCCTCGAGCGCCGGGTAAAGGATCTCCTCGACCACCGGGCTGAGGCGGTGGATCTCGTCGATGAACAGGACGTCGTGCGGCTCGAGATTGGTCAACAACGCGGCGAGATCGCCGGCGCGCTCGAGCACCGGCCCCGAAGTCTGGCGCAGGCCAACGTCCATCTCGCGGGCGATGATGTGCGCCAAGGTGGTTTTGCCCAACCCGGGCGGACCATAGAGCAGCACATGGTCGAGCGCCTCTTTGCGGCGTCGAGCGGCCTCGACGAACAACGAGATCTGGCCCCGCGCCTTCTCCTGGCCGACGTACTCAGTCAGGTCGCGCGGGCGCAAGGCACGCTCCAGCGCTTCCTCTTGCGGCGTCGACGGCTGCGGCGTGACGAGTCGATCGTGTTCAAGCATGAGCACAGCGTACCGTAAGCCCGCCGAGCCTGCCCACGGTCTGCGGCCCAGCGGCATCGACAAGCCCCTGGCCCATCTTTACATAACCATTAGTTCTAATAAAAGCCAATAAAAGCGATAGCTTGGGAATAAAGACTGCTCTAACCTTGCGCCTTCGTTTCGAACCCCTCGCCCTTCCGCATGAAGATCCGCGACCCCGACCTCACCCGCAGTGCCCTCAACCGTGAGCACCTCGCCGCTGGCCTGCCGCCAGTCGAGACACTGGTCGCCGAGGAAGAGCGCCATCCGCACCTGGTCTGGGCGGTGTGGGCCGCTGGCATCATCCTGCTGGTTCTGACCACCTATCTGGTCAGCAACTTCATCGCCATCAACGGTACAGCGACCGGCGCCGTGCTGTATGGCGTGCTGAGTAGCAACGACTTCTGGACAGCGGTGGGGGTCGGCTTTCTGGCACAAATGATCGATGGCGCCCTAGGCATGGCCTACGGCATCTCGGCCACCACCTTTTTGCTAGGCACCGGCGCCACCCCGGCAGTAGCCAGCGCCTCGGTGCACATCGCCGAGGTCTTCACAACTGGGCTATCGGGCATCTCGCATGTGAAGCTCGGCAATGTCAAACGCGACCTCTTCGTGCGTCTGCTGCTGCCGGGCATCTTGGGCGCAGTTGGCGGTGTGGTGCTGATCACGCAAGTCGATGGCGCACTCATGAAACCGGTGATCTCCGCCTATCTGCTGCTGATGGGTCTGTATATCCTCTGGCGCGCTTACCACAAGCGCCAGGCGCAAAAAGGGAAGCCGCGCCACGTTGCCAAACTTGCTTTGTTCGGCGGTTTTGTCGATGCCGCCGGCGGTGGCGGCTGGGGCCCGGTGGTGACCAGCACCCTGGTCGGCTCCGGTCATGACCCGCGCACGACAATCGGCTCGGTCAACTTCGCCGAGTTCTTCTTAACGCTCGCCACCGCCGGCGCGTTCTCGATGCTAATCACCGCCAGCCCATGGACGACAGTGGCTGGACTGGTGGTCGGCGGGCTCTTCGCCGCACCGTTCGCGGCATTACTTTGCCGGCACATCCCGGCGCGCGTCCTGATGACCACGGTCGGCGTCGTCATCACCCTGATCAGCGCCTACAACCTGATCAAGGCACTTGGCTAGAGCGACGCCGCCACGAGACGGAACGACTTGGCGCCGAACGGCCAAACTCCATTGGCAGGACGTCGACAAACCCTAACGGGCGAGTGCCTTCAGCGCGGCGCGGATCCCCTCTTCCACCGACACACTCTCAGGCAAGGCCTTGACCGCCGCGGCCGCTTCGCGCTCGTTGTAGCCCAAGGCGGTGAGGGCAGCGAGCACATCGGTACGACCGCCAGGCACCACACCCGCGCCCGATCCGTCGAGCGCCTCGGCGAAACGCCCTTTGAGTTCAAGCAACAGACGCTCTGCGGTCTTCTTGCCGATCCCAGGCACACGGGTGAGCAGCGCCGTGTCTTGCAGCGCGACAGCGCGAGCCAGGTCATCGACCGACAAACCGGACAGTACCGCCAGTGCGACCTTCGGCCCGACCCCGGCCACCCGGAGCAGCTCGCGGAAGGCGCCGCGTTCTCGCTCAGTGGCAAAACCAAACAACAGGTGAGCGTCCTCGCGCACCACCAGATGCGTGAGTAGCGTGACCTCGGTACCGACCGACGGCAGCGAGTACAGCGTGCTCATCGGCACGTCTAGCTCGTAGCCAAGACCGCCGACGTCGACCACCACCTGAGGTGGCTGCTTGGCTGCCAGCATGCCACGCAGGCGGCCGATCATCGCCATGCTCCTTGCGCCACCTGACCAGCGTGTTGCCTCTTATCAATCAAGCCAGCCACTCCTCGATGCTGCGCACCCGCCCGCCACGACGGGCTCCGGTGCGTCGGCCACCGAAGCCGCTCAGGGTGTGCGCATGGCAGATGGCGCAGGCCAATGCATCGGCAGCATCGCCCTCTGGCGCCAATGGCAGTGCCAGCAAGCGCCCAACCATGTGCGCGACCTGCGACTTGGCAGCACGGCCGCTGCCGGCCACCGCCTGCTTGACCTGCAATGCCGTGTACTCGGCTACCGGCAGCCCGGCGCCAGCAAGCACTGCGATCGCCGCACCACGGGCCTGGCCAAGCAACAGCGTCGAGCGTGGGTTCAGGTTGACGAACACGTCCTCGACCACCGCCGCCTGTGGCTGGTGCTCGCTGATCACCTGACTGATACCCTCGACCAACAGACCGATGCGCTCGGCCAAAGGACGCCGCTCTCCACCACGCACACGACCGCTAGCGACATAGTTGAGGCGCTGGCCGTCGACATCGACGACACCAAAACCGGTCACGCGCAAGCCCGGGTCGATGCCGAGGATGCGCAGCACGCTCATGCCTCGTCGAATACCGCGGACGTGTAGACATCCTGCACGTCGTCGAGGCTTTCGAGCGCGTCGATCAGCTTCTGCATCTTGAGCGCGTCGTCGCCGGCCAAGTCGGTCTCGTTGAGCGACTTCTGCGTGACCTCGGCCAGCTCGGGCTTGAAACCGGCCTGCTCCAGCGCCCCGCGCACCTTGGTCAATTCACCCGGGCTGGTGATCACCTCGAACGACCCGTCATCATGAGCGATGACGTCCTCGGCACCGGCGTCGATCGCGGCCTCCATCAGAGCGTCCTCATTGACGCCGGGAGCAAACAACATCTGCCCGCAGTGCTTGAACTGGAACGCCACGCAGCCATCGGTGCCCATGTTGCCGCCATGCTTGGCGAAGGCGTGGCGCACATCGGCCACGGTGCGGGTGCGGTTGTCGGTGAGGCAGTCGACCATCACCGCGGCGCCGCCGATGCCGTAGCCCTCATAGCGGATCTCGATGTAGTCGACGCCCTCGAGCTCGCCGGTGCCCTTCTTGATGGCACGGTCGATGTTGTCGGCCGGCATGTTGACATCCTTGGCCTTATCGACCGCCAGACGCAGGCGCGGGTTGAAGGCGATATCGCCGCCCCCCATCTTCGCAGCGACGGTGATCTCCTTCGCGAGTTTGGAGAAGACCCGGCCGCGTTTCTCGTCCTGGCGCCCTTTGCGGTGCTGGATGTTGGCCCATTTGCTGTGTCCTGCCATGTCTGCTGTCCCGGTCCTTGAGCGGCGCCTACGAAGGACGCCAGTATAGCTTCGGGTCGCTCACACCCCGTCGATCGGGGGCTTGAAATCGCCGCCAGCGCCCCAATCGTAGAAGTGTTCGTTATTCAGGACAGATTTCCATGCAACACAAGCCCGAGACCTCCGACGCGTCGATCCCACGCGACTCCGTCCAAGCGGATTCTGCCCAGGCCGACGCTACAGCAACCAACAGCGCCGCGTCTCCGCAAACTGACTTTGACGACGCCACCATTCCCACCGGCGGCCTTGTCGACGACACATCGACGCGTGTGGCCAGCCTTGAGACCGAGCTGGCCGAAGCCAAACAGGCAGTGCTCTATGCGCGCGCCGAAGCCGAGAACATCCGCCGCCGTGCCACCGACGATGTGCAGAAAGCCTCGCGCTTTGCCGTCGAGAAGTTCGCCAGCAGCCTGCTGTCGGTCAAGGACAGCCTAGAAGCTGCACTGCAGAGCGACTCGACCAATGCCCAAGCCCTGCGCGAGGGCGTCGAACTGACCCTGAAACAACTCGAATCGGCGTTCGACAGCGCGCAGATCCACGCCGAAGACCCAGTTGGCCAGAAGTTCGACCCCAACCGGCACCAGGCCATGTCCATGGTCGACTCGGAGCTGCCAGCCAATACCGTCGTCGCCGTGTTGCAAAAGGGTTACACCTTGCACGAGCGGGTACTGCGCCCGGCGCTGGTGACTGTGGCCAAGAGCGACTGAACCAGGGCGAGCAACGCCCGAGGCTCTTGAATCGGCGCCAGCGACCCCAACATCCAAGCCATCTGTTATCCACACCGCATCCCGATGCGGTCCATCCGAAGGAATCCACCATGTCCAAGATCATCGGTATCGACCTCGGCACCACCAACTCCTGCGTCGCCGTCATGGAAGGCGGGACGCCGAAGGTGCTAGAGAACGCCGAGGGCGCTCGCACCACCCCGTCCATCATCGCCTACCAGGAAGACGGCGAGATCCTCGTTGGCGCGCCAGCCAAGCGCCAGGCCGTCACCAACCCGAAGAACACCCTGTTCGCCGTCAAGCGCCTGATCGGTCGCAAGTTCGGCGAGAAGGAGGTGCAGAAGGACATCGACCTGATGCCCTACGCCATCGCCAAGGCCGAGAACGGCGATGCCTGGGTGGAGGTGCGCGGCAAGAAGATGGCGCCGCCGGAGATCAGCGCGCAGGTGCTGCGCAAGATGAAGAAGACCGCCGAGGACTACCTGGGCGAAGAAGTGACCGAGGCGGTGATCACCGTGCCGGCGTACTTCAACGACGCACAGCGTCAGGCGACCAAGGACGCCGGCCGCATCGCCGGGCTCGAGGTCAAGCGCATCATCAATGAGCCGACCGCGGCGGCCCTGGCCTTCGGTCTGGACAAGAAGGAAGGCGACCGCAAGATCGCCGTCTATGACCTGGGCGGCGGCACCTTCGACGTCTCGATCATCGAGATCAGCGAGATCGACGGCGAGCACCAGTTCGAGGTGCTGTCGACCAACGGCGACACCTTCCTCGGCGGCGAGGACTTCGACCAGCGCTTGATCGACTTCCTCTGCGACGAGTTCAAGACACAGCAGGGCATCGACCTGCGCAACGACGCCATCGCCCTGCAGCGCATCAAGGCCGCCGCCGAGCGCGCCAAGATCGAGCTCTCGTCGAGCCAGCAGACCGAGGTCAACGAGCCCTACATCGCCATGGACCAGACCGGGCCGAAGCACCTGGTGGTCAAGATCACCCGTGCCAAGTTCGAGAGCCTGGTCGAGGACCTCATCACCCGCACCATCGAGCCGTGCAAGGTCGCGCTCAAGGACGCCAGCCTCAAGGTCGGTGACATCGAAGACGTGATCCTGGTCGGCGGTCAGACCCGCATGCCCAAGGTGCAGGACGCGGTGAAGGCCTTCTTCGGCAAGGAACCACGCAAAGACGTGAACCCGGACGAGGCGGTGGCAGTCGGTGCTGCGATCCAGGGCGGCGTGCTCAAGGGCGACGTGAAAGATGTCCTCCTGCTCGACGTGACGCCGCTCTCGCTCGGTATCGAGACCCTCGGCGGCGTGATGACCAAACTGATCCAGAAGAACACCACCATCCCGACCAAGGCCAGCCAGGTCTTCTCCACGGCGGACGACAATCAGAGCGCGGTGACCATCCACGTGCTGCAGGGCGAGCGGGACGTGGCCGCCGGCAACAAGAGCCTCGGCCAGTTCAACCTCGAGGGCATCCCGGCCGCGCCGCGCGGCATGCCGCAGATCGAGGTCACGTTCGACATCGACGCCAACGGCATCCTCCATGTCTCGGCCAAAGACAAGGCGACCGGCAAGGAGAACAAGATCACCATCAAGGCGAACTCGGGCCTGAGCGAGGACGAGATCCAGAAGATGGTGCAGGACGCCGAAGCCAACGCCGCCGAGGACGCCAAGGTGCTGGCGCTGGCGCAGGCGCGCAACGCCGCCGACGCGCTGGTGCACTCGGTCAAGAAGACGCTGACCGAGGCCGGCGACAAGGTCTCGGCTGAGGACAAGAGCAAGATCGAGGCCGCCATCGCCGAGGTCGAGGAGGCGTTGAAGGGCAACGACAAAGACGCCATCGAGGCCAAGACCACTGCGCTGATGGAGGCTTCGCACAAGCTCGCCGAGCAAATGTATGCCGAGTCCGGCGCGGCAGCGGGCCAGGCGGGTGATGCCGCAGGCGGCAAGGACGACAGCGATGTCGTCGATGCTGAGTACACCGAGGTTAAGGACGACAAGAAGTAAGCCCGGCTGGGCCGCTTGACGGCCCGCCACCAAGGAGACGGTGCGGCAGACGATGGCAAAGCGCGATTACTACGATGTGCTCGGGGTGAACCGGGACGCGTCCGACGACGAGATCAAAAAGGCCTACCGCAAGCTGGCCATGAAGTACCACCCGGACCGAAACCCGGACAACGCAAAGGCCGAGGAGAGTTTCAAAGAGGCCAAAGAAGCCTACGAGGTGCTATCCGACGCTAGCAAACGCAACGCCTATGACCAGTTCGGCCATGCCGGAGTAGACGGCGCGTCAGGCGGCGGACCGCGTGGTGGCCCGGGCAACTTTGCCGACGCATTTGGTGACATCTTCGGCGACATCTTCGGCCAGGCCCGCGGTGGGCGGAGCAACGTCTATCGCGGCGCCGACTTGCGCTACAACCTCGAGATCACACTCGAACAGGCGGCACGTGGCACCGAGACGCAGCTGCGGGTGCCAACCATGGAGGAGTGCGGGACCTGCAGCGGCACCGGTGCCAGGCCCGGTACCGAGGCGGTCACCTGCGGCACATGTAAAGGCCATGGCCAGGTGCGCATGCAGCAGGGCTTTTTCAGCATCCAGCAGACCTGCCCGGTGTGCCATGGCAGTGGCAAGGAAATCAAAGACCCCTGCCGCACCTGCCACGGCGCTGGTCGTGTCAAAAGCCACAAGACACTGTCGGTGAAGATCCCGGCTGGCGTCGATGACGGCGACCGCATCCGTCTGTCAGGTGAAGGAGAGCACGGCGTCAATGGCGGCCCTGCCGGCGACCTCTATGTGGTCATCCACATCAAGGATCATCCTGTCTTCAAGCGTGACCACGACGATCTGCACTGCGAGATGCCCGTGTCGTTCACCACCGCCGCACTGGGTGGCGAGATCGAGATTCCGACGCTGGATGGCTCCGCACGCATCAAGATCCCAGCCGAGACGCAGAGCGGACAGGTGTTCCGCCTGCGCGGGAAGGGCATCAAGGGCGTTCGCAGCCACAGCACCGGCGACCTGATGTGTCACGTCATGGTGGAAACGCCAGTGAAGCTGACTGAGCGTCAGAAAGAACTGCTACGCGAGTTCGAATCGATCAGTGCGGGGGCGCCCGAGCGTCACAATCCACGCGCCCAGTCGTGGCTGGACAAGGTCCGCGACTTTTTTGGCAGCTAGCGGCTGGCGAGGTCGAGAGGCGGCAGTGTGACGCCCGCCGCCAGCGCAGCCGCCGGCGGTTGCTTTGAGTACGCGACGCGCACCCGCTTGTAGACCTTGCTGGTGGCGGGGTCGAGCATATTCGATACGCCGCGATACTCAAGCAGGCGCCGGGTGGCCGGGTCATAGAGCAGCTCGAGCGGGTCGACCAGCACCCGCAGCAATGAATCTGGCTCGACCCGCAACACCGCCGCCGGAGCCCCCTCGAAGCTCGTCTCGCCGGTCTTGCGGGCGCGAAACTTGTAGCTGTCCAGGTTACCAGCGACGACGAACTGGAACTGCAGCGTCTCGCCAGCAAGCAGCAGCGGTAGCTGGTCCTGTAGCAGATGGTTGAAGCCTGAATCAGCCGCCACCAGACCCTTGGGCATGGCCAGGGCCTTGATCTGCTCACCTTTCTCGCGTGTCACCTTGAGCAGATCGATGCGCTCGCCGACCCCCCGGATCGATTCAACATATCCCTGTCCGGGGATCTCGCTGCGGAACAGCGGCACACTGCGATTACCTCGATAGTCCAGCGTTTTGCGGGCGATCTGTTGGCCAGCCGGGTCGAAGTAGGTGATGGTCGAAGTCTGCACCCGGTCACCTGCCAGTTCTTGTTCGTGGATCTCGGTGTACAGATAACGGCCACTGTCGAGATCGGTCGCATATCCGTAAAAACGCTGTGTCCCGGCCTGAACCGGCGACGTGGCAAGCAGCAAGACCAGCGGGGCGAGAAGCGCCATCGCCACGCGGATGATCTGTATCAATGGGGTCAGCATCGTCACTCCTTCACCAGGCGCGGCTCGAACAGGATGTGCGTGACACCCCACTCGCGCCCTTGGTCAAAGCCGAAGAATTCGGCCACAGCCATGTAGAACATCCGCCAGCGCTGCACCCACAGTCGCCAGTCATCGCCGTAGGCCTGGCGGAATATCTGCTCGATCTGCGGCTTGGCCGCGTCCATACCCTGCAGCCAGTGCTCGCTGGTCTGCTGGTAGTGGCGGCCATCGACCCACCACTGGTCGACGATACGCAGGTCGTCCTGAAAGTGCGCCAGCAGGTGCTCGCTGGGCATGATTCCACCCAGGAAAAAGTACTGCGTCATCCAGTCGGTCTCGTCGCGCACCTCGTAAGGGTAGAACAGCGTCGGGTGGGCAAAGATGTGCACGAACAGCTTGCCGTCGTCTTTGAGCCAGCGGCGGATCTTGGCCAGCAACAAGCCATAGTTGCGCATGTGTTCGAACATCTCGATCGAGATGACGCGGTCGAAGCCGCCACCGAGTTGCTCCGCAGTGAAATCGAAATCGACGACATTGCCGGTGTGGATGGTCAAGTTGCCAAAGCCGCGCTCGCGCGCCCGACTGGTGATGAACTCGCGCTGCCCATGCGAATTCGACAACCCGACGATCTGGCTGTTCGGATAGCGCTCGGCCAGCCACAGTGACAGCGACCCCCAGCCACAGCCAAGATCAAGGATGCGCATGCCGTCCTTGAGCTGCGCGCGCTCGGCGTAGATCGCCAGCATCGCCTCTTCGGCTTGCGCCAGCGTCTCGCGACCGGTCTCGTACCAGCAGCAGCTGTATTTCAGGCGCGGCCCCAGATGCGCGTGGAAGAACGCCGCCGGCACCTCGTAGTGCTGCACGTTGGCGTCCTGCGTATTCACCGCGATGGGGCTAGCGTGCAGCTGCGCGAGCCAGTCACGGAACTGCGCGCTGCGCAGGTGCGGCCAGCGCGCGGCGGGCTCGTCGAGGCGCTCACGCATCATTCGGCGCATGCCAAACCGCAGCAACCAGTCGGGAAGCAGGCCACGCTCGGCTATTTGAATCATGGACATCGATGGAGCCTCGAGTGTGCGGGCGAACGACAGGCCCTGAACGGGGGAGATTCTAGCCGCGTGGCGTAGCTCGTCTCATCCACGACGCGGCGGCAACGGGATAAAGGCGCTGGTGCGGCGCATGTAGTCGGCATAACCAGGTTTGCGCTGCACTAGGCCAGCCTCGAGGATGGGCAGGCCAGACATCTTCAGCAACAGGAAGGCCATCACCGCCGGCGCGACCAGAGCCAGCCACCACAGCCCGGCACCCCAGGCCAGCGGAACGTAGGCCAACCAGTGCAGGGTCTCGAAAAAGTAATTGGGATGGCGCGACCAGCCCCACAGCCCTTGGTCGCATACTTGCCCGCGATTGGCCGGTTCGCGGCGGAAGGCCTCGAGCTGGGCGTCGGCCACCGCCTCGCCCAGCATAGCTGCGAGCCAGATCAGTATGGCGGCGGCGAAGGCCCACAGTGCCGGCGTATCGGTGCGCTGCACCGGCAGCAAGAAAGCACTGGCGGCGAGGATCAGAGTGAAGATGTTCTGAAACTGGAAGAAGAACCACATGTTGCGGTCGGCGCTCGCACCCCAGCGGGCGCGGAAGCCAGCGTAGCGCCAGTCTTCGGCGGCCCCCCAATTGCGCACCCAGAGATGCAGGCCAAGACGCAAGCCCCATAGACCACCGAGCAACCCGACCGCCCAGCGGGTGGCAGCATCGCCGTCGGCGGTGCCGGCGAACCAGACCGCCAGACCGCCCAGGCTCCAGGCCCAGATCGCGTCGACAATGCCTGCGTTGCGGGTTTTCAACTGCAGCAGCCAGGCGATGGTCTTGGCGATGACGACGATACCGATGGCGCCGATGAGGGCTGTGCTAGGGGACATGGTGTGCTGGGCTTGGCCGGAACAGCCGAGAGACTACCCGAGCCGATGTCGGTTCCGTGTGAAAGCCGTAGCGGGCTGTGTGGGCCGCGAGGTGGACGCGCGAGAGGCAGAAATGCAAAGACCCGGCCTGGGCCGGGTCTTCAGGTCTGTCTGCGCCAAGGATCAACAGAGACCCAGCCCCGTGCAGGTGCCGGTCTTGGCCCAAGTGAGCGCAACGGCTCCGTTGACCTGTGGTGTGGGAGTCAAGATGTAGGTTGCGCTGTCAACCACAGCAGTACCCGTGGCCGTGATCACACCGTCCGCAACAGCGACTGATTGCACCACCCCTGCGGTCTGCGGCGCAGCAGGAATACCGTTCAGTGCGTTGGTGCAGCCGGTGATGGTGTTCGTCTCAGCAAAACACACCTCAACCGCCAACTTGAATGGTGCTGTCGCCGAGACCACTTCGCTGAATTTGGCCTTCTTCGTATACGTCTGGTACTGCGGCACGGCGATCGCCGCAAAGATGCCGACGATGGCGATGACAATAAGCAATTCGATGAGCGTAAAACCTCGTTGCATGCGATGACACTCCTTCAAGAGAGACGCCGGGGGACGGTAGACGGTCACACCCCACGACACCGTCATCGGCACGGGTGAAGCAACCTTGAACGCAGTCTAGTCGGGCCGCGCAAAGGGGCGCATCGGTCAATTGAACGACTATTGACGCATCGCAAACCCGGCGCCCGACACACGCCGCTGGTCGCGCGAACCGGCCTGGACGGCACCGGTCTCTCAAGCGACCGGCTTGCCCCAAGCACCGGCGTAGAAGGTCTGCCCCAAAGGTTTACGTTCACGTGCGGCGGACTCGCGTTCGCGCAGGTCGTCCGGCAGCACGGCGTTGTCGCCCAGATAACCGACCGCGATCACGGCAAAGATCGGCACCTCGGCCGGGATGTCGAAGGCGGCGCGCGTCTTCGCGTCGTCAAAACCGCCCATCTGGTGCGTGCTCATCCCCATGGCGTTGGCCTGCAGGCACAGCGATACCGCCGCGGCGCCAGTGTCGTAACCGGCCCAGCGATTGTCCGAACCGTTGTGGCCGAACTTCGGGTCAGCGCAGACCACCACCAGCAGTGGTGCGTTGCAGGCCCAGCCGGCATTGAACGGCACCAGGCAGTCCAGCGCACGCTGCCAAGCCGCGGCGTCGCTGGCCTTGTCGCACACCACAAAGCGCCATGGCTGATCGCCGTAGCACGACGGCGACCAACGCGCCGCCTCGAGCAGGGCGGTGACCTGGTCGCGTGTGAGCAGTCGCTTGGCGTCGAAGGCGCGGCCGCTCCAGCGGCTGGCGATGAGGTCGTGGATGGGGGCAGAGGTGCTGGCGTGCTTCAGGCTCATAAGGTCTCCGATCGATGGGGGACATGCGTCAGGGTGCTCTGATGCAGCCACAGCGAAGACGTTCCCCAAGCCTACCGGTTCTGCTCAAAACATCCTGCGGCCGGTCTTGAAAGCCCCGCTCGCTGTCCCCATGTCGGGATCATCGTAAGCAAACCGGCGAGGATTGCATGTCCGACCTAAAGGAAACGCTGGGCTTTCAGGCCGAGGTCCAGCAACTGCTGCACCTGATGGTGCATTCGCTCTACAGCAACAAAGAGATCGTCTTGCGCGAGCTCACCAGCAACGCGTCGGACGCTTGCGACAAGCTGCGCTTCGAATCGCTGGCCGATGCGAGCCTGCTCGAGTCCGACCCGGACCTGCAGATCCGCGTGAGCTTCGACACCGCCGCGCGCACTGTGACCATCGCCGACAACGGCATCGGCATGAGCCGCCAGGAGGCCATCGAGCATCTGGGCACCATCGCCAAGTCGGGCACGCGCGAGTTCTTCGCCAAGCTCACCGGCGATGCCAAACAAGATGCCAGCCTCATCGGTCAGTTCGGCGTCGGCTTCTACTCGGCGTTCATCGTCGCCGACCGCGTCACGGTGCGTTCGCGCCGCGCTGGGCTGCCTGCGGACCAAGGCGTGGAATGGGTGTCGGACGGCAGCGGCGAGTTCACCGTCGAGACCATCAGCAAGCCCTCGCGCGGTACCGAGGTCATCCTCCACCTGAAGGACGGCGAGGACGAGTTCCTCTCCGGCTGGAAGCTGCGGGAAGTGCTGCGCCGTTACGCCGACCACATCCAGATGCCCATCTTCATGGACAAGGAAGCTTGGGACGAAGAGTCCAAGTGCATGAAGGCCACCGGCGAGCGAGAGCAGGTCAACGAGGGCACGGCGCTGTGGACCCGCCCCAAGGCCGACATCACCGACGAGCAGTACGCCGAGTTCTACAAGCACGTCGCGCACGACTTCGAGGCGCCGCTCGGGCACGTCCACGCCCGCGTCGAGGGCCGGCAGGACTACACGGTGTTGTTGTATGTGCCGGGCCGTGCACCCTTCGACCTCTACGACCGCGACGCCGCACGCGGCGTCAAGCTGTATGTGAAGCGCGTCTTCATCATGGACAACGCCGAGCAGCTGCTGCCCGGCTACCTGCGCTGGGTGCGCGGCGTGATCGACGCCGCCGACCTGCCGTTGAACGTGAGCCGCGAGATCCTGCAGGAGTCGCGCGACGTCGAGGCGATCCGCGCCGGTGCGACCAAGAAGGTGCTCGGCCTGCTCGAGGACCTCGCCGAGAACCAGCCAGAGAAGTACGCGCAGGTGTGGCGCACCTTCGGGGCGGTGCTCAAGGAGGGCACCGGCGAGGACTTCGCCAACCGCGAGCGCATCGCCAAGCTGCTGCGTTTTGCGTCGACCGCCAACGAGAGCGACGCGCAGACCGTATCGCTGGCCGACTACGTGGGCCGCATGAAGGACGGGCAAAAGGACATCTACGTCGTCACCGCCGAGAGCGCTGCCGCAGCGCGGCATTCGCCGCATCTGGAGGTGTTCCGCAAGAAGGGCATCGAGGTGCTGCTGCTCGGTGAGCGCGTGGACGAGTGGATGCTCAACCACCTGCGCGAATTCGACGGCAAGAAGATCGTGCCGGTGACGCGCGGCGACCTCGACCTCGGCGATCTGGCCGACGCCGAGGAGAAGCAGGCGCAGGAGACCGCCGCCGAGATGCACAAGGGGCTGGTCGAGCGGGTGCAGAAGGCCCTCGGCGAGCGTGCCAAGGCGGTGCGCGTCACCTTGCGCCTCACCGACTCGCCGGCCTGTCTGGTGCGCGAGGCCGGTGAGTTGCCACCACACCTGGTGCGCATGCTCAAGGCTGCTGGTCAGGAGGTGCCCGAATCCAGGCCGACCCTCGAGCTCAACCCGGAGCACGCGCTGGTCAAGCGGCTCGACGCTGAGCAGAGCGAGGACCGCTTCGCCGACCTCGCGCAGGTGCTGTTCGATCAGGCGCTGCTGGCCGAGGGTGGTGCGCTGGAGGACCCGGCCGGGTACGTGCGGCGGGTCAACGCGCTGCTGGCAGGCTGACGCAAGACGCCGGTGACCCGTGTTGTTACCGGAGCGCCGTCCGGTTCATGGCAGTCCGCACCGGGACTGCACCGGACAGCATCGTAGAATGCTGCTCGGCCGGATGTCGGCCACACACTCAGAACCGAGGCCGCACCATGCCGATCCAGTGGTTCCCCGGACACATGGCCGCCGCCCGCAAGAAGGCGGGCGAGACGCTCGCGGCCGCAGACGTGGTGATCGAGGTGGTCGATGCGCGCATCCCCGAGGCCTCGACCAACCCGATGATCCACCAGTTGCGCCGGCACCGGCAGCGGCCGTGCCTGAAGATCCTCAACAAGTCTGACCTGGCCGATCCGGAGGCGACAGCGGCGTGGCTGGCGCACTATTCGGCGCAGCCGGACGTGCATGCGGTGGCGCTGTCGTGCAAGAAGCCGGCCGACGTCGCGCGCGTGCGCGGGCTGGCGGCCAAGCTCGCGCCCTACCGTACCGGCCCGGGCAAGCCGCTGCGGCTCATCATCATGGGCATCCCCAATGTCGGCAAAAGCACGCTGATGAACGCCCTGCTCAAGCGTCGCGTGGCCAAGGTCGGCGACGAGCCGGCGGTGACCAAAACGCAGCAGCGCCTCGACCTCGATGACAACACCGTGCTGATCGACACGCCCGGCATGATGTGGCCAAAGATCCAATATGACCTCGACGGCTACATGCTCGCCGCCAGCCATGCCATTGGCCGCAACGCGGTGATCGACGAAGAGGTGGCGGCGCAGCTGGGCGCACTGCTGCTGGCGCGCTATCCACAGCGAGTCGCCGAGCGCTACAAGCTCGACAAGCTGCCCCCCGATGCAATAGCCGCTCTCGATGGCGAGGGTCTGGTCGAGGCGGTGGCGCGGCGCCGCGGGTTCGTGGTGAAGGGCGGCGGTATCGACCTCGAGAAGGCCGCGCTCACACTCCTGCAGGACTACCGCGACGGCGCACTGGGACGCATCAGTCTGGAGACACCCGAATCACGGGCGGCAATGCTGGCGACAGCCGCTGCCGAGGCTGCAGCGCGCGATGCAGCCACCAAGGCCGATGCAACACCCGACCGGCATTCCGCCAACGATCCGCCAGGTGAACAGTCCCGGCACCGCGCGGTCTGACGCAATCCCCGAACGACCACACAGGCGACCACGTCAGCCGCTGCAGCCCACGAGACCCCATGCGCACCGACACCCCCGTCACCATCTACCTCAGCCAATACTCGCCGCCGTCCTGGTGGGTCGACACCATCGATCTGGTCATCGCCATCCATGACGACCACGCGCGCGTCACTGCAGATCTGCGCGTCCGTCGCAACCCCGATGTCCCCGCCGCCGCACTCTGGCTCGACGGCGAGGCGATGCAACTCGAGTCGGTCGCGGTCGATGGCGCGGTGCTGACTGCATCTGCCTACACCCTGTCGGACAAAGGCCTGAGCCTGCCGCTCGCCGGCGACAGCGCCCGCATCCGCACCGTGGTGCGCATCGAGCCGGACACCAACACCACCCTGTCCGGCCTGTACCGCAGCAAGGACGGCTACTTCACTCAGTGCGAGGCCGAGGGCTTCCGCCGCATCACCTACTACCCGGACCGGCCGGACGTGATGGCGCGCTTCACCTGCCGCCTGGAGGCCGACCGCGCGCGCTTTCCGCAGCTGCTCGCCAACGGCAATCCGGTCGACGCCGGCGACCTGCCCGACGGCCGCCACTGGGCGCTGTGGCAGGACCCGTTCGCCAAACCGGCGTATCTGTTCGCCTGCGTGGCCGCAAAACTCGACATGCTCGAGGACCATTTCGTGACGGCAAGTGGCCGCCGCGTGCGCTGCACGGTGTACGTGGAGCCGGGCAAGCTCGACCAGTGCGGGCACGCCATGGCCGCGCTCAAGCTCAGCATGGCCTGGGACGAGAAGCGCTTCGGCCTGGAGATGGACCTCGACCACTACATGATCGTCGCGGTCGGCGACTTCAACATGGGAGCGATGGAGAACAAGGGCCTCAACATCTTCAACACCAAGTACGTGCTGGCCCGCCCGGATGTGGCCACCGACATCGACTACCAGAACATCGACCGCGTGGTCGCCCACGAGTACTTCCACAACTGGACCGGCAACCGCGTGACCTGCCGCGACTGGTTCCAGCTGAGCCTGAAAGAGGGTCTTACCGTGTTCCGTGACCAGGAGTTCGGCATGGACGTGCACTCGCGGGCGGTGACGCGCATCCAGGAGGTGCGCACGCTGCGTGCGGCGCAGTTCCCCGAAGACGCCGGCCCGATGGCGCACCCGATCCGCCCGGCGGCGTATCAGGAGATCAACAACTTCTACACGGCCACCGTGTACGAGAAGGGCGCGGAGGTCATCCGCATGATCCACACGCTCATTGGGGAGAAGGCGTTCCGCGCCGGCATGGACGAGTATTTCCGCCGCCACGACGGCCAGGCGGTGACCTGCGACGACTTCGTCGCGGCGATGGAGGCCGCCAGCGGGCGGGATCTGGGCCAGTTCCGCCGTTGGTACCGACAGGCCGGCACCCCCTCGCTGCAAGTCGCCGGCAGCTACGACGCAGCCGCCAGGCGCTACACGCTTGAGGTGACCCAGCACTACCCCGAGACCGCCTACGAGCAGCGCCTGCGCGCCGACGGCCAGCCGGTCGAGCGCGGCCCCTACCACCTGCCACTGGCGGTCGGCCTGCTGGCGGCGAGCGATGGCCGCGAGCTGGCGCCGACGCGCGTGCTGGAGCTGCGCGAGGACGGGCAGCAGTTCGTCTTCGAGGACATTGCCGAGGCGCCGGTTCCGTCGCTGCTGCGCGGCTTCTCGGCGCCGGTGGTGCTGCAGACCGATTGGACGGTTGAGCAGTTGATTCTGCTGATGGCGCACGATACGGATGCGGTGGCGCGCTGGGACGCCGGCCAGGAACTGGCGACGCGGCTGATTCTTGACGGCGCACGGCGCATCGCCGGCAGCGAAAAGCTCCCGGCCGGCAACGCCCACCCCGACTGGATCCCCGCCGCTTACATCGACGCCATCGGTCGCCTGCTCGACTCGGCCTTCCTGCCGGGCGGCGATCCGGCGTTCGTCGCCGAGGCGCTCTCGCTTCCATCGGAGGCGATGCTCGCCGAGCAGATGGATCCGGCCGACCCGGAGGCCATCCACCAGGCACGTCAGGCGCTGCGGGTGGCGCTGGCACACGGCCTGCACGCGCAACTGGTGGCCGCCTACGAGCGCCTCACCATCCGCAGCCCTTACTCGCCAGATGCCGAGCAGGCCGGCCGCCGTGCGCTGCGCAATGCCTGCCTCGCGCTCGCCGCCGAGACCGGCACAGCTAACGACCTGGCGCGCGCGCACGCGCAGTTCGAGGCCGGCGGCAACATGACCGATACCTACGCCGCGCTGTCGGTGCTGGCCAACAGCGCAAGCCCGGCGCGCGAAGCAGCGCTCGCGGCGTTCTACGCGCAATGGCGCGACGAGGCCCTGGTGGTCGACAAGTGGCTCGGCGTGCAGGCGATGAGCCGCCAGCCGGACACGCCGGCCCGCGTGCGCGCGTTGCTGCAGCACCCCGGCTTCGACATCCGCAACCCGAACAAGGTCTACGCGCTGGTGCGCGCCTTCTGCGCGGCCAACCCGCGCCACTTCCACGCCGCCGACGGCGCGGGTTATGCGCTCGGCGCCGATCTGGTGCTGCAACTCGACGCATTGAATCCACAAGTCGCGAGCCGGGTGGCGCGCTGCTTCGACCGCTGGCGGCGCTACGACGATGCGCGCCAGGCTTTGGCAAGGGCGCAGCTCGAGCGCATCCAGGCTGCGGCGCAGTCGCCGGACGTGCTGGAGGTCGTCGGCAAGTCCCTGGGTGGTTGACACACGCCGCAGTCGACCAGGCCGCTCAAGACTCCAGCCAGCGACAGGTCAGACCCGCGACACCGTCGCGCGCGCCCGCCACCATGTCACTGCCCGCCAGCCTAGTAGCAACGCCGCCGCGAGTGTGTAGGGCCAGGGTTCGGTGACGCCCTTCTTCACCGCCCACCAGTAATGCAACAGGACCAACGGCGGTAGCAAGTAGACCAAGCGATGCAGGCGCGCCCAACGGCGGCCCAGGCGTCGGCGCATGGCATCGGTCGAGGTCACGGCCAGCGGCAACAGCAGCAGGAAACCTGTGAAACCCGCCGTGATGTAGGGTCGTTTGACGATGTCGGCCAGCATCGCCGGCCAGTCGAAGAACTGGTCCACCACCACCCACAGCAGCAGGTGCACACACACATACAAAAAGGTGACCAAGCCCAACGTTCGGCGCAGCGGCAAGATTGCGTTCCAGCCGGTGAGCTGTCGCAGCGGTGTCACCGACAGTGTCAGCAACAACCCGATCAGCGCCCAGGTGCCGGTGGAGTGGGTGACGAACTCGATGGGGTTGGCACCCAGGCCACCCGCGAAGGTCAGCCACACCAGCCACAGTAGCGGCAGCAGGCACAGCGCCCAGACCGCCGGGTGCACCCAGCCCGGCAAGCCGCCGGGGCGGGCGTCTAGAACCACTTGCGCAGATCCATCCCGCTGTACAGGCTGGCGACCTCCTCGCCGTAGCCGTTGAACATCAGCGTGTCGCGCTTGCGGAACTCGCCAATACGGCGCTCCTTGGCCTGGCTCCAGCGTGGATGGTCAACCTCGGGATTCACGTTCGAATAGAACCCATATTCGGAGGGCTGAGCGCGGTTCCAGGCGGTGATCGGCATGGCCTCGACGAGACGGATGCGCACGATCGATTTGGCGCTCTTGAAACCATATTTCCATGGCACGACGATGCGCACCGGGGCACCGTTCTGCTTCGGTAGGACCTCGCCATAGAGACCGACGGTCAGCAAGGTCAGCGGGTGCATCGCCTCGTCGATGCGCAGGCCCTCGGTGTAGGGCCAGGCGAGCACACGGCTGCGCAAGCCGGGCATGGTCGCTGGGTCGGCCTGGGTGCTGAACTCGACGAACTTGGCGCGGCTGTTGGGCTCGACTGCTTTCAGCAGTCGCGCCAGCGGATAGCCGACCCAGGGGATGACCATCGACCAGCCCTCGACACACCGCATGCGGTAGACGCGCTCTTCCAGCGGCGCGAGCCGGAGGATGTCGTCGATATCGAAACTGCGTGGTCGGGCGCATTCGCCATCGACCTGCACCACCCACGGCCGGGTGCGCAGGCGATGGGCATTGCGCGCCGGATCGGCCTTGTCGGTGCCGAACTCGTAGAAGTTGTTGTAAGTGGTGACATCCTCGTAGGGCGTCAGGGCGTCAACCAGCTTGTAGCCCGACTTGCGCACGCCGGCCAAGCGCTCGCGGGTGGGCGGCTCTGCATCGTTGGCGAACGCGCGACCAAGCGGCGCCCACAAACCACCCGTCAATGCCAGCGCAGCCGCTCCGCGCACAAATTCGCGACGCGACTCGAACGTCGCGCGCGGAGTAATCGCGCTGGCAGGCAGATCGCCTCGCCAGATGCGGTTCACCGGCCAGCTCCGCTGCGGGCCAGCCAATGATCGACCGCCAGCCGACCCGGACCCCACAACACCACCATCAGCAGCAGCGCGCCCCATAATTGATGCTCGATCAAGGCGGCCGGAGCCATGTCAGGCAGGCTGATCACCGCCACGGCGTTGACGATGAACAGGCCCGCCGCACCAAAGCGAGTGGCGATACCGGCGAACAGTAGCAAGGGCAGCACCAGCTCCCCGGCGGTACCCGCCCAAGCGGCGACCACCGGGTCGAGCAGCGGCACCGGATGTTCAGCCTCGAACAACAGTAGGGTGGTCTCCCAATCCCGGATCTTGGTCAGACCAGCACGAAAGAATGCCAAGCCAACGAAGATACGGGCGAACAGCAGGAACAGACTCTGCGGCCATGTGAACTGGGCGATCACACAGTTGGCGAAACGGACGACCGGTCGGAACGGGTTCATCTTGACTCCTCGATGCGGACCAGCCTTGAAAACCAGCCCTTGCTGATGATGATGGACAGGACCGACAGCAGATCGGTTTCGGGTTCGGTGTCGATGGCCTCGAGGAGTGGTGGCAAGTCGGCGGTCAAAGCCGCCAGCGAGCTGCCACGGGCAGCGGCGGCAAGCCAGGTATGCCAGCGAGCGCCCACTGCAGTGACTTCGGCGATCAAGGCAGGTCGGGCAACCACCGCATGGGCGTGCTGGCCGTCCGCCCGCAGATCACGCTGCTGCCATACCTCGACGAAGCCAGGCACTCCGGCGACCAGACGTACAGCCGGCCGCAGCTCGATGACCAACTGCTGCGCATCGACCGTCTCGAGCAGCGCCAATGAATCGATGTCGGTCAGTGCATCGGCGGCTGCTTCGCTCTGATGCACTGCCCACTCCAGCCGGGCGCACGCCACCAGCTGGGGGAACTCGCGCAGGCTCGACTGCGCTGCCAGCCAGTCGGGAAAGGCAGCGCCCCACTGAGCAAGGTCGCCACTGGTTGGCGGCGTGCTACGCCAAAGATGCACTGCGGCATCGTCGGCGGCATCGCCCAACAGCTGCCAGGTCACCGGGAATGCAGCCGCCAAGGCGCGTGCGGCGACGGCTCGGGCATTGCCCCGATAGGCCCCCAGTCCTGCCGCACGGATCTGTGCATCGCCGGCCGCCTGACACGCTGGCAACAGTGCTGCTGCATCCGCCCGCACCGGGGCGAATAGTGCAGCCACCAACGCCTGTTGGCGCTGCGCTTCACGGCCACTGCCGATCATGCTTTGGCTCCAGGAAGCTCAGCGTTGACGTGCTGCGCGGGGTTCGAGCCGAGCACCTGTACGGCAAGCTCACGAGCGCGCTGGGCTTGGTCGAGCAAAACCGCCCACGGTGGCAGGTCGAGGTCCCACTCGATCAAGGTCGGGACTCCGCCAAAGCGCCGCAGAGCGTGCGCGTACACCGCCCAAACCGGATCGCTGACCGGCTGGCTGTGATCGTCGATGACCAGTTCGCCAGACCGCTGCGTAAAGCCGGCCAAGTGGAACTGTCCGACACAATCGACCGGCAACGCATCGACGAAATCACAAGCAGCGGCGACTGGATCAGGGCTGCCGGCGTTCAGGGCATTCACAACCAGATTGTTGAGGTCGAGCAGCAGGCCGCAGCCAGTGCGGCGGGAGATTTCGGCGAGGAAATCGGGCTCGGCGATGACGTCGTCGGCAAAGGCCAGATACGCCGACAGGTTCTCGACCAGAATCGGCCGGCGCAGGGCATCCTGCACGACCTCGATGTTGTGGCACAGGATGGCCAAGCTCTCGTCGGTGAAGGCCAGCGGCAACAAGTCGCAACCATGCACGGACACCGTCTTGCCAGGCAAGGGTGCACGACAAAAGCAAGCATGGTCGGATATGCGTAGCGGCTGGCTGCGCCCGACCAGCGCTTGCAGGCGCTCAAGGTGCCATGGGTCGATACCGGCAGCGGAGCCCAGCCCCAGACCGACGCCATGCAGGCTCAGGCCGCAGCGCGCGCGCACGGCGTCCAGCAAAGCCAACGACGCGCCGCCGCTGGCAAAGAAATTCTCGGAGTGGACCTCGACGAAGTCCGGCATGCGTTCGGAAGCAGCGAAATCCCGATAATGCGGGTGCCGCAGTCCGACGCCGATCTCGACAGTCATGCGATCTCGGCCTTTGTGCGTGTTGAAAAACGAACGGGGACGGACGGGCGCCAAGCCCGTCCGTGATGCTCGCTTACTTGCCCTTCTTGACCTGGCCTTGGGTCTTGCCACCCATATCATTGCAGGTGCCTGCCTCGACAAACTTCCACTCGTCGGGGTCGTTGTCGGTCTTGGCCTGGCCGGCGCAGCTGTGTGTGCCGCTCAGGTTGGCGCAGTCGTTCTGTCCGGCCTTGGCGACGCCGTAGCACTTCTCTTTGCCAGCGGCAACGGCATTGCCGGCGGCGCCCAGGGCCATCAGCGAAGCGATGGCGGCAGTGGCGATCAAGCGTTGGTTCATTGCAAACGTCCTTATAGATTGAGTTTTGGAAAATCAGGTTGGCCGGCGAACGCCGCCGACGAAACCTTTGTCGGATGCTGCCGTAGAAACCTTACACGCAGACACCGCTTCCCGGATGCCAGACGACCACGACCTTGCTCTGACCCACGCTGACCTGCTGCGGTTCGCTCGGCTGCAGTTGCGCAACGACAGTTGGGCAGAAGACGCCGTCAGCGAGACCCTGCTGGCAGCGGTCGAACGGCCGCAAGCGTTCGCTGGCCGCGCCGCTTACCGCACGTGGCTGATCGGCATCCTGCGCCACAAGATCATCGACCAGATCCGCCGCCACACCCGCGAATGTGCTCTGCCCGACACCGACGAGGGTCTCGAAGACCTGCTGTTCACTGCCGACGGCCGCTGGAGCCACACCCCAGTCGAATGGAGGGACCCGCAAGACGCGCTTCACCAGCAGCAGTTCCTGGCGGTGATGGATGCCTGTCTTGAACGCCTGCCGCCGCAACAGGGACGCGTCTTCCTCATGCGCGAGTGGCTGGAGCTTGAGACCGACGAGATTTGTAAGGAACTGAGCATCTCGGCGACCAACCTCTGGGTCGTACTGCATCGGGCGCGGCTGCGCCTGCGGGCCTGCCTGGAGCAACACTGGTTCACCGGACACTAGGGAGCACATGATGCTAAGCATGAAGACCTGCCGCGAGATCAGTCGTTTGACCAGCGAGTCACGCTATCGTCGGCTCGCCGCCGGAGAACGCCTTGGGCTGACCCTGCACCGCCTGCTGTGCCGCCCGTGCCGCCGCTTTGCACGCCAGATGCAGATGCTCGACCAAAGCATAGCGGCGTGGCGAGAACGCGAACGAGATGCCACAATCCGCTGATGGACCATCTGACTGAATGGGTCGCCGCGGGGATTTTCGCGGCCGCCGTACTGCACACCTTTTCCACCACCTACATCGAGCGTCTGGGACACCGCTTCCCCGCCCACCATGGCCTGTTTCATCTATTGGCCGAGGTCGAGGCGGTTTTCGGCTTCTGGGCAGTGGTGCTGTTCGGCTGGCTGATCTTCGCCGAGGGCATGACAAGCGCCGTCGACTACGCCGATACGCGCAACTACACCGAACCCTTGTTCGTATTCGCGGTGATGGTGGTGTCAGCTTCGCGGCCAGTGATGTCAGTGGCACGCGCCACGGTGGTCTGGCTGGCGCATCGCATGCCGGTCGCCGAACCCGTCGCGCGCTACTGGCTGTTGTTGGCGGTCGTGCCGATCCTTGGCTCCTTCATCACCGAACCCGCCGCCATGACCCTGGCCGCGCTGATGCTGCTGCCGCTGTTCCGCAGCGAGGCGCCGGAGTGGTTCAAGTACGTCACCATCGGCGTGCTGTTCGTCAACATCTCGATCGGTGGCACGCTGACCAACTTCGCCGCGCCGCCGGTGCTGATGGTGGCGGCCACTTGGGGCTGGGACACGCTGTTCATGCTGGAGAACTTCGGTTGGAAGTCGGGCATTGCCGTGCTGTTCAACGCCACCGCCGTCACGCTGCTGTGTCGTCGTCACTTGCTAGCCGCCACCCACGAGGCTGCCGAGGGCGAACAGCGGGTCCCGCTGGCAGTCCAGTTGATCCACGTCGCGATGGTCGCTGGCGTGGTCGTGTTCGCCCACCACCCGCCTGTATTCATGGGCATCTTCCTGATGTTTATGGCATTTGCCACCGCCTACCCGCGCTACCAAGACAGGCTGATCCTGCGCGAGGGCCTGCTGGTAGCATCGTTCTTGGCGGGCCTGGTGGTGCTGGGTGGCCTGCAACGCTGGTGGCTCGAGCCGGTTCTGCTGTCCCTATCGCCCGACGCGGTTTATTTTGGCGCAGCGGCACTCACCGCGATCACCGACAACGCCGCCCTGACCTATCTCGGGTCGCTGGTGCCGGGCCTGAGCGACGAGTTCAAGTACTCGCTGGTGGCCGGTGCGGTCGCCGGTGGTGGCCTGACCCTGATCGCCAACGCCCCCAACCCGGCCGGCGCGGCCCTGCTGCGCGGCCGCTTCATCGACGGCCAGATCAACCCGCTGAAGCTCCTGGCCGGCGCCGCCGTGCCGACGGCCGTGGCGCTGCTCTGCCTGAAAGTGCTCTGACACGGTCGCCGCTGCAACCGCAGACTGTGGTCGGCCACCGCGCCGAGACATCGCCAGCATGCCGGCGCGCTCCCGTCAGCGCACGCCAAGGGTCATCCGCCCTGGCTGAAAACACAACAGGTGCTCGCGTCTGAGCAGGCCGCCGCCAGTCAAAGGGTGTCGAGTCGCGCCAGCAATCGAGTCGCGTGTTGTCGGACCGCCGCGCGCTCATCCGGCGCGATGCGTTGCAGGTTCTTGACCATCAGCGCGGTGCGTGGGTTGCCGCCCAGTTGTGTCTCGTGGCGTTCGAGGAAGTGCCAGTAGAGGGTGGTCAGCGGGCAGGCGTCACTACCGGTCTTCTTTGCAGGGTCGTAGCGGCAGCCGCTGCAGTGGTTGCTCATGCGCTGGATGTAGGCGCCGCTCGCTGCGTACGGCTTGCTGGTGAAACGTCCGCCGTTGGCGTAGAGCGCCATGCCGGCGACATTCGGCAGTTCGACCCACTCCACCGCATCGACGTAGACCGCCAGATACCAGTGCGCCACCTGCCGCGGGTCGATCTCGGCCACTAGCCCGAATAAACCGGTCACCATCAAGCGCTGAATGTGGTGCGCGTAGCCGTATCGCAAGGTCTGCGTGATGGCATCGCGCTGGCAGGCCATCTGCGTGTCGCCGGTCCAGAACCAGCGCGGCAGGTCGCGCGTGTGGCCGAAGTGGTTGGCCTCGGCCAGCCCCGGCATATCTAGCCAGTAGACACCGCGGATGAACTCGCGCCAGCCGATGATCTGCCGCACGAAGCCTTCCACGCTCGCCAGCCCTGCCCTGCCCGCCCGCCATGCCGCCACCGCTGCCTCGACCACCTCACGCGGGTCGAGCAGCTTGAGGTTGAGTGCGGCGGAGATGCGCGCGTGGTACAGGAACGGTTGCCCGGCCCACATCGCGTCCTGGTAGCGGCCGAACAGTTCGAGCCGGTGGTCGACAAAGTCCTGCAGCGCCGCCAGCGCCTGCTCACGCGTCACCGCCCAGTCGAAGTCATCCAGCGCGCCGGGGTTGTCGGGACAGTGCCGCTGCACCGCATCCATCACCTCGCGAGTGACATCGTCCGGCGTAAAACCCAGATGCGCCGGCACCAGCCCCGGTCCCTGCCGGCCAAAACTCGCGCGGTTCTCGGCGTCGTAGTTCCATGCACCCCCAGCCGGTTCGTCGCCGTCCATCAGGATGCCGGTCTGCTTGCGCACGTGGCGGTAGAAGAACTCCATGCGCAGCTGCTTGTAGCCCTTGGCCCAGTGCATGAAATCTGCGCGGCTGACGATGAAGTGCGCATCGAGGCGCACTTCAAGGCCGCAACCAGCCTGCTCCGCCACGCCTCGCAGCGCGGCCTGCAGCCAGTACTCGCCTGGCTCGACACAGACCAGTGCTTGTGGCTGCAAAGCGGCCACATGGTGCGCGACCAGCTCGGCCAGACCGCCCTGCGGCGCGTCATCCAGCGTGTGGTAAGTCAGCGGCCAGCCGCGGCCCCGCAACAACTCGGCGAAGTGCCGCATGGCTGACAAGAAGATCACGGTCCGCACCTGATGCGACCAGACACGCTGGCTCTCGCCAAGCGCCTCGACCATCAGGATGCGGTCCTGCGCTGGATCGAAGCCATCGAATGCAGAGGATTGGTGGTCGAGCTGGTCGCCCAGCACCAACACCAGGTTGCGGGTCACCGCGCGTCGCCCCTCTTACGACAGGCTTCCGAGCAGTACTTCACCTGATCCCAGTTCCTCTCCCATTTCTTGCGCCAAGTCATCGGCCGGCCGCAGACCGCGCAGGGCTTGCTCGGCAAGTAAGACTTGTTTCCAGAAAATCCGCGTGCAGCCAAGGCCAAACTCCCCGGGACGAGGCCTGCAGCATAGCCGGCGACGGGCGCGCTTGCCGACCATGGCAAGGTTTGCCGCAACGGCCGGCCGAAGAGCACAGACAGCCATTGGCTACGCGTCCTGGGTTCCATCCACGATCTGACTTTTCTTGCAAATTCGCGCGCCAAAGGATCGCCACGACAGACGCGAGAAGCCTGCATTTCAAGGTCTGGCGGGCGCTGATCGGCGACACCGACAACATGTGGCACCGGTTCGCCCCGACCTGCCTTATCGAGCCAGCGGGGTTGGCACGAGACGTGCTTTGAAGAGTGTGCTCCACAACAGGTAACAACCCCAGACCAGGCAACAACCCGATCGCTCCGCTCCGCCGACAACCCATCACCGCGCATGACTGCACCCATTCCATCCACACTGCAGGCCACTCAGACGGCCGCCAAGCGCACCGAAGGCGCCGCCGGCAGCGGCGAGAGCGGCGTTAAAGATTTTGCGGAAGTGCTGGCTGCCAGCTTGGGTGACCGTGAGAAACACGGTGCTCCAGACCGCGAGACGGTCGCAGTGCCGGCCGATGCCTCAGCGCCAGGGGATGCTCGGGCGTCAGGCGCAAACCAAACCGCAGCGCCCGGGCAAGGCACTGTCGCATCTGCGAACGGTGCCTCTGTTGCCCAGGTTGCAGATGCGACTGTGGCACCCCCGGATGCTGGTATTGGACGTCCCTTGGGATTTGGCGCCAACGGCACGACCGCCCAACAAGCCGCCGCCGACTCGACCGATGCGGCCTTGGCACAAGACGCGGCCTTGAGTGGAGGGCATTCTGCGTCGATGACAGCTGGGTTGCTGGCAGGCACCGCACCCGGCCCGACAACGCGAGACTTGCCAGTATTCAAGGCCGACCCGGCCGTGCAAGCGCGTCTGACGCTGCAGTCGGAGAATGTCGTCGCCGAGCCGCTGACCAAGCCGGCACATGCATCGCCACAGGTGCCTCCAGCGGCCATGTTCGACGCTGGCACAGAGCCTGGTCCGGGCTACGCGTCGGTAGCGACGGCAAGTCTTGCCGGTGATGGCAGACGGTCATCGAACACGGTCGATGCACTGCTTGCCGATTTGCAGCGAGCCGACGAGCTACCAAGCGTTGCCCCCGGTCAGACAGACCGGGGGGCCTCGATCTCGACACCAAGCGCCACGCAGCAAGCAGCGATCTCTGCTGCCGCCAACCGTGCGCACCAAAGCACCAACACCCCTCCCGATGGCCGGGTCAACGCACCGCTGGCGAGCACCCCAGGTGCCACGATCGCCACAGCAGCAGACGGCAGCCCCTTCGCCACTGAGCCCGCTGTCGCCAACCCGAGCGCCACCCAAGCAACCGCTGCCCACGTGGCAGCGGCGATGGCTGGACCCGCCACCAAGCGCATCGCCGATACCGGCACGTTCCCGCCGAGTGCCCCCCAGCCCCCGACTGCTGACCAAGCCGCGGCCGTTGACACCGCAGCCGGATTCACCCGCGCCGTGGCGACCACTGCCACGCAAGCCTCCGACACCCCCATGGCAGCGGCACCCAGCGCTTCGCGCATCAGACCGGCGTCGACACTGCTTGGCAGCCTCGCACTCGCCGCATCCGACACCAGCCCGGACACGCATGGGGCAGTGATCAGCGCACTCGACGATCTGCGCAACGGACCAGGCTTCCTTGCCAGCCTCGCGCAGGGCGATGAGGCGGGTCTACTGGGCATGTCGCTACCGCCTGGCTTCGACAGCCCGTGGTTGATGATGCGGCCCGATGCCACGGCCCGCCAACTCCTCGCCAGCGTGTTCGGCATGTCACCGCCAATAGCCGACACCACTGACGCTCCAGGCACACTTACGCCGAACACCACGGCGAACAGCACGGCGCCGGCCATCGGACTGTCCGCCAGCGCAGTGGCCGCCAACGACAACCCGGCCTCCAACAGCGAGCCGGCACGCCTGAGCCTGCCCACACCGATGGTGCAGAGCAGCCGCTGGGGCGCCGAGCTGGGCGATCGCATCGCTTGGCTGGCTGGCAACCGGGTACAGTCAGCAACGCTGCAGGTGAATCCGCCGCAGATGGGCCCGATCGAAGTGCGCATCGTCATCGAAGGTGATCAGGCAGCGGTGAGCTTTGCCGCGGTGCAATCGCAGACCCGTGACGCTATCCAGCAGGCGCTGCCAACCCTCGCCCAATCGTTCCTCGAACACGGCCTGCAACTGGCCCGCAGCAATGTTGGTAGCGATGGCCACCCGGCCGGCTTCGGCCAACAAGCGCGCAGCGAACCCCGGGATGACGGGCTGTTGGCTAACGGGCGCAGCAGCGACGCCAGTGAACGCGGGTTAGTCGCTGTGAGCGACACACTGCGCCCCCGCAACGGCCTGATCGACACCTTTGCCTAAGCGGTCAACAATCCCCACCCGATGCGCACGGCGATCAGCAGCAAGAGCAGCGCAAAGACGCGTTTGAGTCGCTCACGCGGCCAGCGATGAGCCTGGCGAGCGCCTAGAGGAGCCAGCAGCATGGAGGCCGGGGCGATGACCAACACCGCCGGCCAAGCGATGTGCCCGATGCGAGCACCACCACTGGTGTCCCCAGTCCCCAGCATAGCGAAGCCAAGCGCCCCGGCCAGAGCAATCGGCAGACCGATCGCAGCCGAAGTTGCAACCGCCACCCGGACGTCGCGACCACGCCATAGCAAGTAGGGCACCGACAAAGTGCCGCCGCCAATCCCGACCAAACTGCTAAAAGCGCCGATCACGACTCCGGCCAGGCTGTGCCGCTCGGTCGCGCTGCGGGTCTTACCGGCGCCCTGCGCCGTGCTGGCGCGCGCGGGGGCCAGGCGAAAATCCAACAACATTTGCGCTGAAACCAGCAGCAAGAACACCAGATAGATGACCCGCAGCGCATCGCCCGACAGCCAGTCGGCAAGACCGGCGCCGATCAAGGCGCCGAGCACAATGCCTGGGGCGACCCGCCATACCGTTGGCCAGTCGACGGCACCGGCCCGGTGATGCGCGTGCATCGATGACACTGCTGTGAAAACGATCACGGCCAGCGATGAGCCGACGGCTGTCTGCATCAAGGTCTGCGGGTCATAACCGGCCAGCGGCAGGATGTAGAGCAATGCCGGAACGATGACCAGACCCCCGCCAATGCCGAGCAACCCGGCGAGAAAACCCGAAACCACGCCTGTCAGCAAGTAAAGCAGGATGTCCACGGTGATCTCTTGGCGAAGAGGGTCCCCTGACGTTGGCCGGCCAGCCGCGCATCTTGAACCCACAGGTTCAAGTCGGCCACCGCGGGGGCGCTTTGGGCGATTCCGCGTAGGACTCGCACACCCGCACCACGGCCTGAGGCGGCCTAAGCGTTGCTTATCGGTTCAAAGAATCTGCGACCGGACGAACCAACGCAGGGGAAACGGCTACGAGGCAGCCAGCCGGCGATCGATCTCATCGACCAGGGCGCGGGCACGAGCCTCGGTGTCGGCATCCGGCAGCGACGCAGGCGCCGCCCCGGACAGATGGGCGTGGGTGATGTTCAGTGCCGCCATGATGGCGATGCGCTCGACGCCGACCAGCTTGCCGGCGTCGCGGATCTCGCGCATGCGCGCGTCGAGATAGTCGACCGAGCGCAGCAGCGCGGCCTCTTCCGCCTCGGGACAGGCGACGCGGAACTCGCGGCCCATGATGCTGACGTCGAGATTCTTGCTCATGTTGCTCATGCCTCCGCGTCGATCTGCTCGAGCACCGCGTCGAGCCGCGCCAAGGCCTCGTCGACGCGGCCGTGCAGCGCTGCGTTCTCGGCGCTCAAACCGGCCACGCGCTGACGCAGGTCGACCACCTCGTCGAGCAACTGCCGGACGCGCTGCTCGAGGCGTTCAAAGGCGGGCGCTGCCATGTCAGCGGACCAAACGCGGGCTGGTCAGCGCCCAGCGCGCCACGAGCACCAGCAGTGTCAGATGCAGCAGGCCCGATCCGACGTACGGCGCCCAGTACAGCGCGACCGCTGGCCAGAAGTCGATGAAGGTCAGCTCGAAGCGCGGCGAGAGCGCCCACCAGAACAGGTTCGACACTACGAATGCGACACTGAAGACCAGTGGCGCAAACCATAGCAACCGGGTTGGTGCCAACGGTTCGGCTTGGCGCGTCAGCCAGCGGCCCGCGAGCCAAAGTCCGGCATAGGTCGGTAGCAGGCCCCAGTAGGCTGGCGTCAGACAGTAGACGCGCCACGACTCGACGCCGACCGCGGCCAGGTCGACCGCAAAGGCCACCGCGAACAGCAGGATAAAAGCGCGCATGCCGCCCAGCCACAGTCCGCCCAACAGGAACACCGCCAAGCTGGCGTCGGGCAGCGGGCCAAAATGGTCGAAGCGGGTCCACGCCAGTAGCAGGGCGAGTGCGGCCATGATGGTCAAAGAGTCTCGATTGAATGCTCGCATCTTCGGGGCTTGCATAAGGCTCACTTGTCAGTTGGAAAGATGATAACACCGGGGTCGCGCGCGTCGTCTGCCGACGCCGTGCGCGTCGGATTGGTCGAAAACCGGCACGGGCACCCGGGTTTCGCCCCCAGCCCGTCCAGCAGCGGCATCCTCATGGTCAGTGGATCCGGTAGCGCAGCTGCACGAAAGCCGACCGCCCCGGCATCGCGAACACCTCGTTACGATTGCCAAACACAAAGCCAGTAAACGGCTCGCGATCGAACACGTCCTGCAGACGCAAGGCCGCACTCCAGCCCGCTCCAAGAATGTGCTCGTAGCCAAGATCCAGCGTCGCATAGCCCGGGATCGACCGGGTATTGGCGGCATCATCGAAGCGGTCGCCCTGCGCGCGCAGAACGGCGTTCAGAGTGCTCGGCCCCCGGCTCCAGGTCGCCGCCAAACGCCCAATACTGCGGGCTCGGTAACGTAGCCGATCGCCCGTATTGGCGTCTTCCGGGTCCTGCAGGTCGATCGAAGCGGCCAGCCGCACACCCGCCAGAGTGCCGGCCGCTTGCAGCGATACCCCTCGGATCACCGCCTCGCTCAAGTTGCCCGGACTAAAGTCAGGCGCCAACTGAATGAGGTCGCGGATGCGATTGCGGAACACGTTCACCGAGGCCTCCCAGCTCGCCACGCGCCAACGCAGACCAGTCTCAAGGTTGAGAGCACGCTCGGGGCGCAAGTCGGGACGACCCGCCGCAAACGGTCCGGGGTTGTAGAGGTCATTGAAACTGGGCATGCGAAACGCACTGCCACCAGAGGCCACCCAGCGCAGCGTTGGCGTGAGGTCGAAGCCGTAGGCCAAGCTACCGCTGTTGAACGCACCGAATTGCGAATTGCTGTCGTGGCGGGCACTGGCCTGCAGACGATGGCGACCGGTGTCCCACTGCCAGGCGCCGAAAAGCGAGCTGACATTGCGCGCGCGCACGGTAAAGGCGACATTGCCGTCGACCTGCTGGCGCAGATGTTCGACACCGATGGTCGCGCTACCAAAGTCCGCCAAACGGAGGTCGGCCTGCAGCTGCGCCTGATCCTGGGTGGTCTTTAGGCGGCTGCCAAAGCCACCGTCCAGATCATCGACGGCACGTGCCGCAAGCCATCGCCAAGTCATGGGTCCAGCACCGTCGGTGCGGCCCGACACGCCAGCGCGCTGCAAGCGCTGGTCGCTCTCGATGCCGGGAAAGAAGCTGCCGGCATCAAACTCGCGGCGACTCGAGGTATGGCCGCCGAACAGGGCCATTTCACCAGCGCTACCCCAGCGATAGGCCAGCCGGCCATTGGCCGATTCGTTGTGATAGCCATCGCGATCGGGCACAAACGAGTCGAACTGTCCGACCGGCGCAGTGCCCCGGCGACGGATCGCCGAAAAGCCCGAGCTCTCGTCGCGGGAGACTTGAACGCCGAGCTGCCAGCGCGCGTCGGCGTGGGACAAGCCCGCTGCCAATTGGCTCTGCCCAAAACCGCCGACCCCCGCGGAGGCCTCGACCACCGAGCGCTCGCCGCGTGATCGAGTGAAGATCTGGATCACCCCGCCGATCGCGTCGGAACCGTAGAGCGCCGAGGCCGGTCCGCGCACGATCTCGATACGCTCGATCTGCGCCAAGGGGATGTGCTCGACAGCAGTCGTCGAAGTCGTGGCCGAGCCAACCCGCACGCCATCGACCAGGACCAGCACCTGCTGGGCGTTGGTGCCGCGCAGGAAGATCGAAGACACCGAACCTGGGCCGCCTTGGTCAAGAACCTCGACACCAGGCTGCCGAGCGAGCAGTTCGGTGAGCGGCAGATGCTGGGCTGCGACGATCTGCTCACGCTCGATGATGGTGATATCGGCAAGCGTGGCAGACACGCCGCGCGGCGAACGCGTGGCGGTGACAAGCACCGGGTCATCGACCAGATCGGCAGCCAGAACGGGTTGTTGAACCCAGCAGGGCAGGACTGGGGCAAGCGCCCCGACAGCGAACAGAACCAGGCCGCGCGCACGCTGGCGCCGGCCAAAGGCAGAGCTGGACATCGGAACAACCTTTCATTCAGCCGGCGCAAGCACCCCGTACGCCATCGTCGGAACGGCGGCCTTGCGGCTCGCCTTGCCAGCGCCGCACAGACGTGCGGGCCAGGTCCCAGGCCGGTCTCCGGGCTCGTGCCGCGGGCTTGCGCCCGGGGGTCGCCGCCTTCCCGGTTGCCCAGTGGCGTCTGGCGACCCCGCTCGTCACCTACCGTTGCGGGGGCAGCGCGGGCCTTCGACCCGCTTCCCTGTTTCACCCGCCGCGTGCTGGCGCGGGCACCTGGAACGGGGCTGAGTGTAACACTTCCAAGACACCCTCCAATATGCCCGAGGACCGCAAAAAACCTTGCTCTGCAGCGGGTTTTGGACGTGAATCAGGGTGTTAGAATCGGGCCATGACACGCTTGCCACCCCTGGTCGATCGCTACGGCCGACAGATCCGCTATCTGCGATTGTCGGTCACCGATCGCTGCGACTTCCGCTGCACCTACTGCATGGCCGAAGACATGAGTTTCCTGCCGCGTAGCGAGGTGTTGTCGCTAGAGGAATGCCTGCGCGTTGCGCGTACTTTTGTCGGGCTGGGGGTGACCAAGATCCGGCTGACGGGCGGGGAACCGCTGGTCCGCCGCGACATCCTCTGGCTGCTCGAGCGCATCGCCACCCTACCGGGCCTGAACGAGCTGGTGATGACCACCAACGGCAGCCAGCTGGCCCGCATGGCACAAGCCGTTCGCGCGACTGGCGTGCGGCGTATCAACATCAGCATCGACTCGCTGCGCGCCGACCGCTTTCGCGAGATCACCCGGGTGGGTGACCTGCACAAGGTCCTTGCCGGGATCGACGCGGCATTGGCTGCCGGCTTCGAGCGCATCAAGCTCAACACCGTGATGCTGCGCGGCTTCAACGACGACGAGTTCGAGGATCTGGTCGACTTCGCCGCGGATCGCGGCATCGATATCAGCTTCATCGAAGAGATGCCTTTGGGCGACACCGGCCACCTGCGCGCCGACACCTATATGACGCAAGACGAGGTGTTGCCCCGATTGCAGGCGCATTTTGGGCTGATCGCCACCGACGAGGACAGCGGCGGCCCGGCGCGCTACTGGAAGATTCCTGGCAACAAGACGCGGGTCGGCTTCATCAGCCCGCATTCGCACAACTTCTGCGACCGCTGCAACCGCGTACGCGTGACCGCCACCGGCGACCTCTACCCCTGTCTCGGCCAGAACGACATGCTGCCTTTGCTGGGTGTACTCCGCGAATACCCGAACGACGACGCCGCGCTCCGTCAGGCTATTGTTCGCAGCATGGGCATCAAGCCTAAAGGCCACGACTTCGACATCCGTCAGCCGACACCAGCGGTCGTGCGGTTCATGTCGCTGACAGGCGGCTAAGCTTGGATCGCAGCCACATCACCGGGCTGGTGCTGGCCGGAGGCCGCGGCAGCCGCATGGGCGAGGTCGATAAGGGTCTGGTCTCGGTACACGGCCAACCACTCATCAGGCACGTTCTGACGCGCTTGGTGCCGCAGGTCGCTGGTGTACTGATCAGCGCGAATCGCAACCTCGATACTTACGCTGCACTTGGCCACCCGGTGATGGCCGATACCGATCCCGGTTTCCCGGGGCCGCTCGCCGGCATGCGCGCCGGCCTCCTTGCTTGCCCGACGCCATGGCTGCTGGTCGTGCCGTGTGACGCGCCTGCCCTGCCGCTCGACCTCGCGCAGCGACTGGCCGCCGAAGTCACGGCGAACGACCGACCGGCAGCGGTCGCTCGCACGGCAAGCGGCACGCAACCCGTGTTCACCCTGCTACATCGCAGACTCGCCGACAGCCTGGGGCGGTTCCTGGACGCCGGCGGACGCAAGGTCGAAGACTGGCAGCGCGCCGCCGGTGCGGTCTACGCCGACTTCGATAGCGCCAACGCTTTCACCAACCTCAACACACCTGGCGAATTGCAGCGCTACGCCGCCACCTCCCCGTGAGCCAAACACCCGACATCTTGCGCGTCCGCCCCGACGACTACGATCCCGATTCGATGGCGGTCGATCAGGCTCGTACCTTCATCCTCGAACGTCTGCAGCCGGTCATGGGCGCCGAGCAGGTCAGCGTCCGCGCGGCGCTGGGACGTGTCTTGGCGAACGATGTCGTATCGCCCCTCGACGTCCCGGCACACGACAATTCGGCGATGGACGGCTACGCGCTGCGATCCGCCGACCTCGCCGCCAGCGGCGCCACCACGCTGCGCATCGCCGGGACGGTGTTTGCCGGTCAGGCCAGCATGCCTGCGCCCGAGCCCGGCGAGTGTGTCCGCATCATGACCGGCGGACGCATCCCGCCAGGCTGCGACTGCGTCGTCATGCAGGAGAACGTGCTGGTCGATGGTGAACGAGCGGTCGTCGGTCCGGGACACCGCGCCGGCCAGAACATTCGGCGCGCCGGCGAGGACCTCGCCCGAGGACAGGTGGCGCTGGCGGCCGGGCACTGGCTGACACCAGCCGATCTGGGCCTGCTGGCCTCGCTGGGCATCGCCGAGGTCGCGGTGCGGCGGCGCCTGCGCGTCGCCTTCTTCTCGACCGGCGACGAACTGGTCTCGATCGGCGGCGCGCTAGGCCCCGGGCAGGTCTACGACTCGAACCGCTACACCCTGTACGGCATGCTCAGCCGGCTGGGCTGCGAACTGATCGACATGGGCGTGATCCCCGACCAGCCGGACCAGATCGAGACCGCCTTCCGCGAGGCCGCCGCCTGCGCCGACGTGGTCATCAGTTCGGGCGGGGTGTCGGTCGGCGAGGCGGACTTCACCCGCGACATGCTGGCCCGGCTCGGCCAGGTGCTGTTCTGGAAGATCGCGATGAAACCGGGTCGGCCGCTGGCCTATGGGCAGATCGGGGCGGCGCAGTTCTTCGGGCTGCCGGGCAATCCGGTGAGCGTGATGGTGACCTTCTATCAGTTTGTGCGTGATGCGCTGTTGCGGCTGCAAGGGCGTTCGCCAGCGCCGCGGCCGACCTTCGCCGTGCGCTGCATGACGACCTTGAAGAAAGCGCCCGGGCGCACCGAATTCCAGCGCGGCGTGCTGGCACTGGAGGACGGCGAATGGGTGGTCCGTTCGACTGGCGAGCAGGGCTCGGGGGTGCTGAGCTCGATGAGCCGGGCGAACTGCTTCATCGTTCTGGGGCAGGAACGGGGGCGGGTCGAGGCCGGTGAGATGGTGCCGGTGCAGCCCTTCGAGGGTCTGATCTGACCGACACGCTACCGTCCGGGGCAGAGCCCGGACCAGCCCCCGGGGTAGCAGGATCGACAGCGACTAGCGCAGAGCAAGAATGGTCTTGTCGAGCTTGAGCCGCTCGAGCAGCGGTCCGCGCTGCAGTTTGAGCAGATCGCCGGCAGGCCCCTGCTCGCCGGGCAGTTGCGGCCGCCGCATGCGGTTCGGCAAGGCGGACGCGTGTGGCTCAGCGCGCTGTCGAACGGCGTACGGGTCACCAGCCAGGCGGTGGCGCTAGGGGACGCTCCGGTCGGAGCGGCGGTACGTGTACGAACCGACACCGGCCGTATCGTCCAAGGGCAGGTGGTCGGCGAAGCCAGTGTCGAGGTGCCGCTTTGACTCGTACCGCCGTCCACTTGCGCCACCACCCAGAAAAGAGCCTTGTGCCAACACCCGAATTCTTGGAGAATCTCGGGTTCTTCGATGAACGCCCTCGACGCCTGATGAAAACCGACATCCATCCCGAATACACCGAGATCAAGGTGACATGCAGCTGCGGCAACAACTTCACGACTCGCTCGACCATGGGCAAGCCCCTGCAGATCGAAGTCTGTTCAAGCTGTCACCCGTTCTTTACCGGCAAGCAGAAGATTGTTGATACGGCTGGTCGTGTCGAGCGCTTCCGTCAGCGCTACGGCAGCAAGACCCAGTAAGCGGGTATTGCCCGATCAGACAGGCAGCCTGCGGGCTGCCTGTTTTGTTTTCCGGTGACCGGCTCGTCGAAAGCACGGTTCTGCTGGCCTGTAGAATCGTGCCATGCGCATGCTGATCTTCCCTGCCCTGATGCTGGCCCTGGTCTTGGGGCTGGCCAACTGTGCGGTCAACCCAGTGTCGGGCCGCCAGCAGTTCAACCTGATGTCCGAGGCGCAGGAGATCCAGGTTGGCCAACAAGGCGATGCCGAGGTGCGGCGCGAATATGGCGACTACAGCGACCCGGCGCTCGAGCAGTTGGTCGGCGGGATCGGTCGGCGGCTGGCTGCCAGCAGTCACCGCCCCGACCTGCCGTGGCGCTTTCGTGTACTCGACAGCCCGCAGATCAATGCCTTTGCCCTGCCCGGCGGACCGGTCTACATCACCCGCGGCATGCTCGCCTTTCTGAACACCGAGGCAGAACTGGCCGCAGTGCTCGGACACGAGGTCGGGCATATCACCGCACGGCACGGCGCCCAGCGCTACAGCGCCGGCCAAGCAACGCAGATTGGCATGGCCCTGCTGTCGGTGCTGGCACCCGAACTGTCGCGTGCCGGACAGTCGATCATCGGCCCGCTGGCGACCGCACTGCTGCGCGGCTACGGCCGCGAACACGAGCTCGAAGCCGATCGCCTGGGCGCCGAATACATCGCCCGCAACGGCTATCGCCCCGAAGCGATGATCGAGGTCGTTGGCGTATTGAAGGACCAAGAGCTCTATGACATCGAGCTGGCGCGCCGCGAAGGTCGCGAGCCGCGCGCCTACCATGGCGTGTTTGCCACCCACCCCGACAACGACACGCGGCTGCGGGAGGTGGTGCTTGCCGCCCGGCGATTCACCCGCGACGACCTGCCAGCCGAAACGCCCGGCAACCTGCTGCCCAAGCTCGATGGCCTGGTCTGGGGTGACAGCCCAGACCAAGGCCTCCTGCGTGGATCGCGCTTTTTGCACGGGCCGCTACGCCTGCAGCTCGACCTGCCTGCGGGCTGGAAGGTACAGAACAACCCGCAACAACTTTTGGCCCAGGCCCCACGTGGCGATGCGCAGTTGCAACTGGTGGCGCTGGGCGCCCCGCGCGATGGCATCGAGTCGCAGCTGCGCCGTGCCCTGCGTCTGGGCCCTAGAGAGACGGTGCAGCAGCAACGTATCAATGGCCTCGAAGCCGCTAGCGTCAGTGGCGTAGCCAACGGGACCCCGTTTCGGGCCTTGGCAGTCCGGCTCGAACAGCAGGACCTGCTGCTCGTGGGGCTGGCACGTGATCGCAACGCTTTGACGACGTTGACGCCGGCCTTCCGCGATAGCGCGGGCAGCATCCGTCGCGTTAGCAAGGCCGAAGCGGATGCGCTGCAACCGCTGCGCATCCGCTTGCTCACCGTCAAACGAGAGACCACCTACCAAGCGCTGGCCAAGGATTCGCCTCTTGGTGATGGCGCTGCCGACGTCCTGCGTCTGATCAACGGCGACTGGCCATCAGGCGAACCCACCCGCGGTCGGACCATCAAGGTGGTGCGTTAGGCATGCTCGGGCATGCGCCACCCAGCCCGATTCCCGGGCAGGTCCCCCACCCGCCGCTCTACTGGCTGCTGCTGTGGGTGGCAGCATGGATGCTGGCTGGGCTGACCGGTCACACACCCTGGCGCAGCGACGAGATCGTTCAGCTGGCGCTGGCAGTCGATGTGCTCGACAGTGGACGCTGGGTGGCGCCACAGCTGGGCGGTCTGCCCATGATCGAGACGCCACCGTGGGCAGCATGGATGTCGGCGCTGGCGATCGCCGCGCTGCAGCCGGCTGGCGTCGCGCCCCACGATGCGGCCCGCTTCCCGGCCTTGGCGGCCTTGCTGCTGTGCTTCTGGGCGCTGCTGCGTTGGGGCCACCCCCGGCTGGCACGTCGCGAGCGCTGGGCTTGCGGACTGGCGCTGTTCTCGGCCTTGTCGCTGATCCTTCCGGCGCACAGCGCATCGGCCGACCTGTGGGCCTTGGCAGGGTTTGCCCTGATCACCGGAGCGCTGATCCGACCCGAACGTCGCTGGCCGCGAACCGCCGTACTGCTCGGCAGCGGCCTGACGCTGGCAGCACTGGCTGGCGGCGTACAAGTATGGCTGCCAGGTGTGCTGGCGACGCTGTTGGTCGGGGCCGTGCAGCGGCAGCGTAGCCGACACTTTGCCCATGTCTTGGCGATCGTCGGTAGCCTGGTGCTGGTTGGCATCTGGTTGATCGCGCTGCAGCGTGCCGGCCTGCTGCACGACTGGCTCGCTCAGGACCCGTTGCTGAGAGCATTTGCCGAACCACTCGAGGCTGGCCGCCGCTTCTGGCCAGAGCTGCGCGGGCTGCTATGGTCCTGGCCGGTCTGGCCGCTTGCGTTGTGGCTGGTGTTGCAATTTCGTCGCACGCTGCTCGACGACCCTCGGCTGCTCGCCCCATGCGCCTTGCTGCTGACATCCTTGCTGGTCTGGTGGCTGGTGCCGGGCGGGCGCGAAAGCCGCAGCGTTGCGCTGCTGGCCCCCTTAGCCATGCTAGCCGGGCCGGCGCTGTTGCTGCTGCCACGCGGGGGGGCTCAGGCGCTGTACGGATTCGGCCTGGCGCTGTTCGCTGGGCTGGTCGCCATACTGCTGATCTACTGGAGCGGCGCGCACTTGGGCGTGCCCGACTTTGCCGAGCGCCGCATGATCCGCCTGCTTAGCGACTACGACCCCAGCTTTGCCATATGGCAACCCGTGCTGGCACTGGCCATGCTGGTAGTCGCCGTAGCTGCCATCTACCGACTGCGACGCACACCCTTGCGGCCCCTGTTGGCGTGGTGCATTGCCGCTAGCGTGACTTGGCTGCTAGTGGTGGTTCTGGCCAGCCGCTGGATCGACACCAGCCGCAGCTATGCCTCGACCATGGTCGATCTGGCACAGCACCTGCCGGCCGACCAGTGCGTTGGCGCTGGCCGCCTCGACGATGCGCTCATGGCTTGGGCGAGGGTCTATGCTGGCGTCACCGTCCTGCGCGATGGTCGGCACTGCCAGTGGCGTCTGACCGTGGCCAACCAGAGCAGCACTGTTCCGCTAGGCGCCGACGTCGTCTGGAGCGGCTCGCGCGCTGGAGATCGCAACGACCCGCTGCTGCTTTACCGTTTAGAGCACCCCTAGCCCTCGCGCAACACGCCCCCACCGCATCCCCGCAAAGAGGCTGTCAACCTGCGTGCAAACAGGGCCGTTACTGGGATATTGCTCGCCGGGATGGGCGGCCGGATAGGCAAAGGCAGTCAGACGGACTAATATTCCGCTCGCATCACCCCACAACCGAGGAGATACAGATGAAGCGCGTGTTGCACATCGGTGCTGCCATTCTGGCTGCGACGGTCAGCGGTCAAGTCCTGGCCAACGAAGCCCTGGCCACCAAGAGCGGCTGCTTGGCCTGCCATGCGGTCGCCGAAAAGAAGATCGGCCCGTCATACAAGCAAGTCGCGCAGCGTTACGCTGGTGACGCCGGCGCCGAGGCCAAGCTGGTTACCAAGGTCAAGGCTGGCGGTGCCGGCAACTGGACCAAGGAGACCGGTGGTATGCCCATGCCGCCACAAGCGCACGTGTCGGATGCCGACATCAAGACGCTGGTGAAGTGGATCCTGACGCAAAAATAAGCGCCAGCAGCGTCTAGCAGCCGGCAAGTTCGCCGGCCGCCGGGCCCTCCACACAACACAACAGTCACCCACGGGTGGCTGTTGTGTTTTGACCGACCTCGATGAAGCCCTTGATTCCCAGCCAGCAAACCGTCCTTACCCGCCAAACAGCTTGGTGGCCTTTTGCAAGGTCTGCCAGATGCCCCACACCAGCGGAATCCCCACCGCCGACCACGCCAGCATCGCTGTCAGGCTAAGCCCCCCAGCATTGCCAGCGACCCCGCCACCGACATCTTTCACCGACTTCTCGTGAGCCAGGCGCTTTTCTTCAGCAAGCTCGGCGTCTGACATGAACCACTTGTCGGCCACCGGACGCACGAGCAGATTGGCAATGAAGCCGACCACAAGCATGCCCGCCAGGGCGAGGAAGATCGGGCCGTAGATCTGGTCGAATGGAACACCAGCCTCGAGCCGCACGTCGTGCATGTAGTTCACCACGACCGGACCGAGGATCCCGGCAGTCGACCAGGCAGTCAGCAGCCGGCCGTGGATCGCCCCGACAAACTGCGTACCAAACATGTCGGCCAGATACGCCGGAATGGTGGCAAAACCACCACCGTACATCGATGCAATGATGCAGAACGCTGCCACCAGCAACGCCAGCGACTTCCATTCGGCCGACAGCGAAGCCAACACATACAGGGCGGCCCCCAGCACGAAGAAGATGAAGTAGGTCTGCTTGCGGCCGAGCTTGTCCGAGGACGAGGCCCAAACGATACGGCCGAAGATGTTAAACAGTGAAATGAGGCCAACAAAGCCCGCGCCGATCGCGGCGGCTGCCGCGAGCATCGCCTCATCGGCCTTCAGCTCGGCAAAACCCATATCTGGCTGGCCGACCAGCGCGCCGCCAAAGGTCTCTTGCAGCATAGGAGCCGCCGCGCCGATCACGCCGATCCCCGCTGACACGTTCATGCACAGGACAATCCACAGTAGCCAGAACTGCGGCGTCTTGTGGGCGTTCCTCAGGTGCACGTGGCGGGTCGCGATCATGGCGTTGGCCTTGGCCGGCGGCGGTGTCCAGCCGGCCGGTGTCCAGCCGGTGGGCGGCACGCGGTAGCCCAATGCACCGGCCAGCATGAAGGCGCCATAGCCCAGCGCCAGAACGACAAAGGTCTGCCAGACGCCCGGGTCGGTCGGCGTTGCAAACTGGCCCATCAGCATGGTCGCCAGAGGCGAGCCGATCATCGCGCCACCACCAAAACCCATGATTGCCATGCCGGTAGCCATGCCGCGGCGGTCGGGGAACCACTTGATCAAGGTTGAGACTGGCGAGATATAGCCCAGGCCCAGACCAACGCCGCCGATCACGCCCGAGCCCAGCCACATCAGCCACAGCTGGTGGATATAAATGCCATAAGCCGACAGCAACATGCCCCCGCACCAGCACACCGCCGAGACCAGGCCGGCCTTGCGCGGGCCGGCACGTTCCAGCCAGCCACCCCAAAGTGCGGCGGAGATGCCCAACAGGACGAAGAACAGGGTGTACATCCAGCCCAGATCGAACTGGGTCCAGTTGCAATCGGTGGCGGTGAGCGCCCGCAGGGTGCCCTCGAGCTTTTCGCCAAAGGTGGTGGCGCCAGCGGCACAGGCCGCCAGCGGCATACCATCGGGGCCGACCAGCGCGTTGCCCAGCGGCTTCCAGAACACCGAGAAGCCATAGGCCATACCGATACACAGGTGGATAGCGAGCGCGGCCGGGGGCACCAACCAACGATTAAAACCCGGACCGGCGATGGTCCGTTCCTTGTCCAGAAAACTCACGCGATCTCCTCCGTCATCTGTCTTGTTTTAGGCCATCGGTCTTTGAAGCCGAACAGCCCTGCGGAGTGTATGCCGAAAGGGGCGCCGCCATCGCGGCGGTGTGCGCGGCTGTGGCAATGATTGCAATCGCCCCACCAGCGACAAATGGCTGCAGGTAGCGGAAATTGCTACATTGAACTCGCCAGATGCAGAAAAGCACTGGCTCGCACAAAGGCTTTAGGAGCAGAACGGGATGAAGAAATGGATGGCCCTGGCGCTTGTAGCAAGCCTGCCCGCGCAAGGGTTTGCGGGGGCAAATCCGTTGGTATCGCCAGGGAATATGGGGGCGCCGGCCGGTGGCAAAAAAGCTCCAGGGGCATTCAAGAACGAAGCGCCGAAGGTGTTCTGCGATGAGATGGGTCGCCCCCC